>Ga0157371_10000087_pt1 | contig 146302 bp, 143 predicted proteins | sample C45metaG_FD_113462 | JGI IMG/M metagenome (GOLD analysis project Ga0157371, IMG submission 113462) | Corn rhizosphere microbial communities from Kellogg Biological Station, Michigan, USA - C4-5 metaG | ecosystem: Host-associated > Plants > Roots > Rhizosphere > Soil | place: USA: Michigan...
GCCAGGTGCTCGGCGGCAACCCCCGGCCCGTGGTCACGCACGCTGATGGCGACGCGCCCGGCCTGGTCCGTGGCGCTGACCTCGATGACCGCGCCCGCCGGGTTGAAGCGCAGGGCATTGCGCAGCAGATTGTCCACGGCCCGCTCGATCATGTGCGGCCAACCCTGCAACGCCAGGCCGGGTTCGATGTGCAGCTCGACGGTTTGCTCCGGGTGGGCGGTCTGCGCATCGCGGCGCAGCGTCGCCAGCAGGTCGTCGAGCAGCACCGGTTCGGCAGTGGCCTGCTCGGCATCGACCCGGGCCAGGGTGAGGATTTCGCTGATCAACGCTTCCAGTCGGTCGCACTCGCGCGTCAGTCGCGGCCACAGCTTGTCGCGTTGCTCGCCCTCGGCGCGCTCGGCCAGGGCCAGGGCAATGCGCAACCGCGCCAGGGGCGAACGCAGCTCGTGCGACACGTCACGCAGCAACTGCCGCTGGCTGCCGATCATGCTTTGCAGGCGCGCGCCCATGCGGTTGAAATCGTGGGCCAGCACGCCGAACTCATCGCGGCGGCCGGCCAGTTTGGCCAGGCTGTTCTGTTGGTAGGTGGTCTGGCCCAGGTCGTGCACCGCGCCGCGCAGGCGGCTCAAGGGGCGGGTGATCGACAGCGTCACCATCAGGCTGAACAACGTCAGCACCACCAGTGCAATACCCACCGCGCTCACCGGCCACAGCAGGCTCTCGCGGTGCCAGGCATCCAGTTCAGGGTGCGGGATGCGGTAGATCAGCAGGAAGGTGTCGCCACTGCGCGGGCTGGTGTATTCGGCCGTCAGGCGCCGCCAGGGCAGCTGTTTCTCGTCATCCTGCTGCCGGGCTTCGAGGGCCGCCGCGCGGCGCGGAAAGGTGCCCGGCACGATGGGCTCGCCGGCCTCGTTGAGCACTTGCGTGTCGATATGATAGCGCCGCTTGCGCTGTTCCAGCATCTGCTGCGCCGCGTCCGCGCCACGGGTCTCATAGCGCTCGGTCCAGGCTTGAGCAAAGCCCTGCACGCCAGGGTGGCGGCTGAGGATCCAGGCGTCCTGGTTGAGCACGTGCCCCAGCAGGATCGATAACCCTGCGACCAGCGCAATGGCCAGCCAGAAACTGGCGAGGATGCGCCAGAACAGTGATCGCACGATAAGCTCCCCTGAACGGAAAAAGCCCGGCAAGCGTTGGCTTGCCGGGCGGTGTCAGCTGATTACTGAGTTTTCTTGGACGCTTTCCAGGCCTGGAATTCATCCCATTCGGCACGACGCTGGTCCTGCTCTTTTTTCATTTCATCGAAGCGCTTCTGCTGTTCGGGCTTGAGCAGGCCGCGAATATCGGCGTGGGCCTTGTCATGACTGGCGTCGATCCGGTCCTTCATGGCTTTCTGCTCGGCGGCAGGCAGTTTGGTCAAGAATTCCCGGGTGATTTCGCGCTCGTTGCGGCGCTCTTCGCGCATCAGCCGGTCGATGTCCTGGCGCTGCTCGCGGGTCACGTCCAATTGTTCGAAAGGGGCGGGGCCGCGGTGTTCCGGGCCGAAGCCGCGGCCTGGGCCATCACCGTGACCTGGGCCATCCATGGGGGGCGCAGCCATGGCGAGGGTCGGCAAAGCAGCAGCGAACATCAGGGCAGTCAAAGTCTTGCGCATGGTGAATCTCCTTGTCTCGTTCCCGGTCGATTACCGGATGTGCTCAGTTTAGGGAGATCAAGGTCAGCGGCGGTCAGGCGATCGTAAAGCTTGGGTAAAGAGCCGGCACGCATGACCTTACACAGAGGGCACGGGGACCGACCTGGCCAGCGACGCCTCACTCACTGTAAAAATAGCCGCGGCTGCGCAGCGCGACGATGCGTGGGCGGCCATCGGCATGCGGACCGATTTTCTTGCGCAGGTTACTGACGTGCATGTCCAGGCTGCGGTCGTACAGGGTCAATTTGCGCCCCAGGGCAATCTGCGCCAGCTCCTGCTTGTCCAGCGGCTCGCCGGGTTGGCGCAGCAGCGCTTCGAGCAGGCGGCTTTCGGAGATCGTCAGGTTGATGTCGTGTTCATCGATGGTCGCGACGCCCCGTGCCGGGCTGAAGCACAGGTCGCCCAGCTCCAGTTGGCCGGTGACCGCGGCAGGATGACTGCGCCGCAGCACGGCACGCAGCCGGGCGGTCAGTTCGCGCGGGTCACAGGGTTTGGCCAGGTAATCGTCGGCGCCCAGTTCCAGGCCCAGGATCCTGTCCAGCGGCTCGCCACGGGCCGACAGCATCAATACCGGAAGCTCGGCATGTTCGCCGCGCAACTGCTTGAGCAATTCCAGGCCGCTGCCGTCGGGCAGCATCACGTCGAGCACCACGGCGGCCGGCGCCGTGTCGGCCAGTGCCTTGCGTGCGCTGGTTCCGTCGTGGCAGGCACGCACATGAAAGCCTTCCTGGCCGAGCCAGCTGCTGAGCAGCTCGCACAGCTCGACATCGTCATCAATCAGTAGCAGGTCGGTCATGACACACTCGTTCGGCCGCATTCAACAGGCTATCGGGGCAGGCGGGCTGCCGTGGCGTGTCGTTCAGGGCAGGACGTGCTTGAACGGCTTGACCACGACATCGGCGTACACGCCACCCGCGACGAACGGGTCGGCACCGGCCCAGGCCTGAGCGGCATCCAGCGACTCGAATTCCGCGACGATCAGGCTGCCGGTGAAGCCGGCATCGCCCGGGTCGTTGCTGTCCACGGCCGGGCAAGGCCCCGCCAGGATCAGGCGCCCGTCGGCCTTCAGTTGATTCAGGCGCTCCAGGTGAGCGGGGCGCACGGCCAGGCGTTTTTGCAGAGAATCGGCAACATCCGTAGCGATAATGGCGTAGAGCATGTCAATCCTCGGTTTTAGGGGTGGTAGCGTCGTGCAGATGACGGGACAGGTAGACGCCCTGGCCGACCAGGAACAGCACGGTCATGCCCAGGCTGCCGAACACCTTGAAGTCGACCCAGATCTCTTGAAAGGTGAAGGCCACGAACAGGTTCGCCGCCCCGCAGAAGACGAAGAATAGGATCCAGGCAACGTTCAAACGGTTCCATATGACGTCCGGCAGGGTCAGTGCATGGCCCATCATGCGCTTGATCAACACACGGTCGCCGATGAAGTGGCTGCCGGCGAATGCCAGGGCGAACAGCCAGTTGACCACCGGCGCTTTCCATTTCAGGAAGGTTTCACTGTGGAAGGCCAGGGTCATGCCGCCGAACACCAGGCAGGCGATCAGGGTCAGCCACTGGGCCTTTTCCAGCTTGCGCTGCAGGATGAAGGTGATGCCGTAGACGATCACCGAGCTGATGATCAGCACGGCAGTGGCGCTGAAAATACCACCGAGATTAAAATTGTGTCCGGCAATGTCCACAACCCGTGGATCGAGTTTATAGACGATGAAAAACAGGGCAAGCGGGATGAAATCGATGAGTTGTTTCACAATAGCAGCCAGAAGCAGGGTGTGAGGGGCATAATAACAAACATCCCCGACTGCGAAAGCGCGACCTATGAAAGTTGACCTGCATTGCCACAGTACGGCCTCCGACGGTGCCCTGGCGCCGACCGTGCTGGTCAACCGTGCCTTCGAGCATGGCGTGCGCCTGCTGGCGCTGACCGACCACGATACGCTGGAGGGGCTGGAAGAAGCGCGCGAAGCTGCCCAGGCGTTGAACATGCAGTGGGTCAGTGGGGTCGAAATGTCATGCACGTGGGGCGGGGCGACCATCCATGTGTTGGGCTATGGTTTCAGGCTGGACGCGCCACCGTTGCTCGCCGCCATCGAACGCCTGCACCAGGGGCGCTGGTTGCGGGCCGAAGAGATCGACCGGCGACTGGCGCTCAAGGGCATGCCCGGCGCGTTGCAGGGTGCTCGGGCGATTCAGCAGGCCCTGGGCGACAGTGGCAATGCCCCGGCCAGGCCGCACTTCGCCGACTTCCTGGTCAGCGCCGGCCACGTCAGGGACCGCCCGGAAGCGTTTCGCAAGTGGTTGGGGGCCGGCAAGCTGGGCGATGTCAAACAGCATTGGCCGACCCTCGAGGAAACCGTCGCCACGCTGCGCGAGGCCAAGGCGTGGGTCAGCCTGGCCCATCCGCTGCACTACGATTTCACCCGCAGCAAACGACGCAAGCTGATCGGCGATTTTCTTCAGGCGGGTGGCCACGCGATCGAGGTGGTCAATGGTATGCAGCCAGCCGAGCAAGTGGGCACGCTGTCCATCCTGGCCCGCGAGTTCGGTCTGCTGGCCAGTGCCGGCAGTGATTTCCACGGGCCCGGCACTTGGGGCGAAATCGGTGCCTGGCGACCCTTGCCAGAGGATCTGCCGCCGTTGTGGCGCCGATTCAAACATGATCAGTTACTGGACGATTGAACAGGAAGCCAACGTGAGTCAATTTTTCCAGATTCATCCGGAAAACCCCCAGGCGCGCCTGGTGAAACAGGCCGTGGAAATCATCCGCAAGGGCGGTGTGGTGGTCTATCCGACCGACTCGTCCTACGCCATCGGCTGTCAGATCGGCGACAAAAGTGCTGTCGAGCGTGTACGGCGTCTGCGTCAACTGGATGAAAAGCACAACTTTGCGCTGATCTGCAGTGACCTCTCGCAGTTGGGCCTGTACGCGAAGATCGACACCGCCGAGTTCCGGCTGCTCAAGGCGCACACGCCCGGGCCCTACACGTTCATTCTCAACGCTACGCGCGAAGTGCCGCGCCTGCTGCTGCACCCCAAACGCCGGACCATCGGCCTGCGGGTGCCCAGTCATCCGATCGCGCTGGCCTTGCTGGAAGAACTGGGCGAGCCGCTGATGAGCGTCAGCCTGATTCTTCCAGGTCACGACGAGCCGCTGATCGACCCTTACGAGATGCGCCAGCTGCTGGAGCACCAGGTCGACCTGATCATCGATGGTGGTTTCGGCGGGGTGGAAGCTTCCACGGTGATCAACATGGCCGACGGCGAGCCGCAAGTGGTGCGCGTCGGCTGTGGCGACCCCGCGCCCTTCGCCGCACTGGCATGAGCGAATCGAGCACAATCGCCGAGCCTGCTGCGGTCGACCCGCAGCAATTGCAGTTGGCGCTGGTCTATGGCCAGGCGCTGACCGAGCTGCCCCTCGACCTCTATATCCCGCCCGACGCCCTGGAAGTGTTCCTCGAGGCCTTCGAAGGGCCGCTGGACCTTTTGTTGTACCTGATTCGCAAACAGAACATCGACATTCTCGATATCCCGGTCGCGGAAATCACCCGTCAGTACATGGGCTATGTCGAATTGATGAAAACCGTGCGCCTGGAACTGGCCGCGGAATACCTGGTAATGGCGGCGATGCTGGCAGAGATCAAGTCGCGCATGCTGTTGCCGCGGGCCGCCGATGTCGAGCAGGAGGAAGACGATCCGCGTGCCGAGCTGATCCGTCGGCTGCAGGAGTACGAACGTTTCAAGGCTGCGGCCCTGGGCATTGATGACTTGCACCGGGTCGGCCGCGATCTCTATGTACCGCAGTTGGACGCCCCGCAGGCCAAGGTGCGCAAGCTGCTGCCCGAGGTCAGCCTGGAGGAGATGCTAATGTCGATGGCCGAGGTGCTGCGCCGGGGTGACCTGTTCGAAAGCCACCAGGTCAGCCGTGAAGCGTTGTCCACTCGCGAGCGCATGAGCGAGGTCCTCGAGCGGCTCAAGGGCGGCGGTTTTGTCCCGTTCGTCCAGCTGTTCCGCGGCGAAGAGGGCAAGCTGGGCGTTGTCGTGACCTTTATGGCGATCCTTGAACTGGTCAAGGAAGCCTTGATCGAGCTGGTGCAAAACGAGCCGTTTGCCGCCATCCACGTCCGTGCCCGAGCTGAACAATGAATTTGACCGACCCGCGCGACCTGGCGTCGCTGCTTGAGGCGTTTCTGCTGGCATCCGGCAAGCCGCAATCGCTGGAGCGCCTGTACGAACTGTTCGAGGAGGCCGAGCGCCCAGACCCCCCGGTGTTCAAGAAGGCGCTGGAAGTCCTGCGCAAGTCGTGCGACAACCGCGCCTTCGAGCTGGTCGAGGTGGCGTCGGGGTTCCGCCTGCAGATTCGCGAGAAGTTCGCGCCGTGGGTCGGTCGCCTGTGGGAGGAGCGGCCGCAGCGCTATTCCCGCGCGTTGCTGGAAACGCTGGCGTTGATTGCCTATCGCCAACCCATCACCCGCGGTGAAATCGAGGATGTGCGTGGGGTGGCGGTCAACAGCAACATCGTCAAGACCCTGCTGGAGCGTGAATGGATTCGCGTGGTGGGCCACCGCGACGTGCCCGGCCGGCCCGCGATGTTCGCCACCACCAAGGCGTTCCTCGATCACTTCAACCTGAAGAACCTCGATGACCTGCCACCGCTGGCGCAGGTGCGCGAGATGGAAGTGCAGGCCGCCCCTGACGATGAGGACGATGCACCGATCCCCGCTCACCTCCAGGCCCTGGCCGATGCCAGTGCCGAGCCCGGGTCGGCGCCGCCCGAGCGCGAGCAGACCAGTTTTCGCAGTTTGCTGGTCGAACTCGACTCGATGGAGTCGGGTCTCAAGACTGACTTCGACGATTTGCCCGAACCGGCTGCCGTCGAGCCGGGCGATTCATTCGACGGCGAGCCGCCTGCTGAGTCCGAGAAGCCCGAGTGGCGCCAGGAGTGATCCCATGAGTTCGAGCAAAAGCCCCTGTATCAGCGTGTGCAAGTTCGAGGACGAAATCTGCCTGGCCTGTGGGCGCAGCAAGCGTGAGGTCAAGGGGTGGAAGAAATTCGACAAGGACGAGCGCCGCGCCGCGCTGGCCGAATCGCAAATGCGCTTGCTGGCCCTGGAAGCCACCGGTCGTCGGAGAACCAAATGATTGCGCGAATCGACTACCCTTAGGTGCTTAATACGCGGGATGCGCGTATGATTCGCGACCCCTCGGCGCCCGCTGAGGGCAGATTTCGTTTTTGATGCATTCAATTCGACACACCGGGAGGTGCTTACGATGAAAGAGATCGATCAGCAAGACAGCCAGGACATCCGTCCCGCCGGCGAAAAACTGCAGAAAGTATTGGCCCGTATCGGTGTCGGCTCGCGTCGCGACGTCGAGGCCTGGATCGGCGAAGGCCGGATCAAGGTCAACGGCAACGTTGCCACCCTCGGCCTGCGAGTCGACCTGCACGACGCCATCACGGTCGACGGCAAGGTGGTCAAGCGTGAAGAGGCTTCCGAGTCGGTACGCCGGGTGATCATCTACAACAAGCCCGACGGTGAAATCTGCACCCGCGACGACCCCGAAGGTCGCCCGACCGTGTTCGACCGCCTGCCGCGCCCTCGTGAGGGTCGCTGGATCAACGTCGGCCGGCTGGACATCAACACCACCGGTTTGCTGATGTTCACCACCGACGGCGAGCTGGCCAATCGCCTGATGCACCCGTCGTTCGAGATGGACCGCGAATACGCCGTGCGTGTGCGTGGCGAAGTCGACGACGACATGCTGCTGCGCCTGAAGAACGGGGTGATCCTGGAAGACGGCCCGGCACGTTTCACCGACATCCAGCAAGCACCCGGTGGCGAAGGCTTCAACCATTGGTATCACTGCGTGGTGATGGAAGGTCGCAACCGCGAGGTGCGGCGCCTGTGGGAATCCCAGGGCCTGGTGGTCAGCCGCCTGAAGCGTGTGCGTTTCGGTCCGGTGTTCCTCAACTCCGACCTGCCGATGGGGCGCTGGCGCGAGCTGACCCAGGGCGAAATCGACACCCTGAGTGCCGAAGTCGGCCTGACCTCGGTGGCACTGCCGAGCATGAACGCCAAGTCCAAGGACAAGCTCGATCGCATGCAGCGCAAATCGTCGCGGCCCCTGGGTCGTGGTGAGCGCGTGCGCAACCTGCGCCCGGCGCTGGACGGCGGCGCTCCGGCTGCCGAGCAACGCCCGGCCCGCCAGCCGCGCGGCGAGTCAGCCGAGCGTCAGGAGTCGCCGCGCCGTGAAGCCCCGCGCAAGGATGCTCCGCGCAAGGAAGGCGCGCGCGGCAGTTCCACGGTTGCCGAGCGGCCCAGCGACATGAACAAGCGTCCGGCGAAACCTGCCGCCAAGCGCCCCGGCATCAAGCTGGTGGACGATGCCCCGGCCGGCAAGCGCCGCGGCCCTGCGGCCGGTGGCCAGCGTCCGCCGGTGACCCGTCGCAAGCCCAAGCCTGAGTAAGGGCTGAAGCAGAAACGCCAGCCTCGCCGCTGGCGTTTTTGTTTATCGACCGCCACAGGAAAGGTCCATGCTGGAAATCTCCAACACCGTACAGATCCCCGACCACGAGATCGAGCTGACTGCCATTCGCGCCCAGGGTGCGGGCGGGCAGAACGTCAACAAGGTGTCCAGCGCCATGCACCTGCGTTTCGACATCGCCGCCTCGTCACTGCCACCGTTCTACAAGGAGCGGCTGTTGGCCATGCGCGACAGTCGCCTGACCAGTGACGGGGTATTGGTGCTCAAGGCCCAGCAGTATCGGACCCAGGAACAGAATCGGGCGGATGCCCTGGAGCGGCTGCGCGAGCTGATCGTGGCCGCCACCAAGGTCGAGAAGAAGCGTCGTCCGACCAAGCCATCGCTGGGCGCCAAGACACGTCGCCTGGAAGCCAAGACCAAGCGTGGCTCGATAAAGGCCGGGCGGGGCAGGGTGGATTTCTAGCGGATGTTGCGGTGCGCAAGCGGGGCTTGAAGCGGGGTGAAAACCGAGGCAGGGCCACCAGGCTTTCACGCCGCTCTTCATGACGCGTTCTCAGCCTTGGCGATCGTCGCTCGGCCGGTCTTCACAGCGTTTGTCCGTCTCGGGGTTGTGGCTCGCGGACTGGGTGGCCGGGGTCTGCTCGGGTTGATGCAGGCTTGGGAAGGGGAGGTTTGGGATCTCATGCATCTTGGGCGCTCCTCGCAAGTACGGGTGGAAGGTTGATCGGATAGATCAGTCATTCAAGCCCGGGCAGGATACCCCAGCCTGCATGACAATCCTGCTTTTATCGAATGAACGAACCTTCACGGGCTGCTGCCGGCACCGTGCGCTGCCCCTGCACGCCTTGATCGGCAACGTCTGGAGGGTGGCCGCGTGGCTCGTCCGATAGTTTAATACCATCGTCGAATGGCTCCCTGCGGCGAATGACCTTACAAAGGGAGCATACAAAAACAACTAGCGACCGAGGTGAGAAAGATGAGTGCGGCTTCCCTGTATCCCGTTCGTCCAGACGTGGCAGCCACCACGCTGACCGATGAAGCGACCTACAAGGCGATGTACCAGCAGTCGGTCGTCAACCCCGACGGTTTCTGGCGCGAGCAGGCCCAGCGCATCGACTGGATCAAGCCCTTCACCAAGGTCAAGCAGACCTCTTTCGACGACCATCACGTCGACATCAAATGGTTCGCCGACGGCACCCTCAACGTCTCCTACAATTGCCTGGACCGTCACCTCGAAGAGCGCGGTGACCAGGTGGCTATCATCTGGGAAGGTGACGATCCTGCCGAGCATCGCCATATCACCTACCGCGAGCTGCACGAGCAGGTCTGCAAGTTCGCCAACGCCCTGCGCGGCCAGGACGTGCATCGCGGGGACGTGGTGACCCTGTACATGCCGATGATTCCCGAAGCCGTGGTCGCGATGCTGGCCTGCACCCGTATTGGCGCGATCCATTCGGTGGTGTTCGGTGGTTTTTCGCCAGAGGCACTGGCCGGCCGCATCATCGATTGCCAGTCGAAAATCGTCATCACGGCGGACGAGGGGCTTCGTGGCGGCAAGAAGACCGCGCTCAAGGCCAACGTCGACCTGGCCCTGACCAACCCTGAAACCAGCAGTGTGCAAAAGATCATCGTTTGCAAACGCACCGGCGGCAACATCGCCTGGCACCCGCATCGCGACATCTGGTACGAAGACTTGATGAAAGTGGCGTCCAGCCATTGCGCACCGAAGGAAATGGGTGCCGAAGAGCCACTGTTCATCCTCTACACGTCCGGGTCCACCGGCAAGCCCAAGGGCGTGCTGCACACCACGGGTGGTTACCTGGTGTACGCCGCGCTGACCCACGAGCGCGTGTTCGACTACCGGCCTGGCGACGTTTACTGGTGCACGGCCGACGTCGGCTGGGTGACCGGCCACAGCTACATCGTCTATGGGCCGCTGGCCAACGGTGCGACCACCTTGCTGTTCGAAGGCGTGCCGAACTACCCGGACATCACGCGCGTGTCGAAGGTCATCGACAAGCATAAGGTCAACATCCTCTACACCGCCCCCACCGCCATTCGCGCGATGATGGCCGAAGGCACCGCGGCGGTCGCCGGCGCCGACGGTTCCAGCCTGCGCCTGCTCGGCTCGGTGGGCGAGCCGATCAACCCCGAGGCCTGGAACTGGTACTACAACACCGTTGGCAAGCAGAACTGCCCGATCGTCGACACCTGGTGGCAGACCGAGACCGGCGGCATCCTGATCAGCCCGCTGCCGGGCGCCATCGGCCTCAAGCCGGGCTCGGCGACCAAGCCGTTCTTCGGCGTGGTGCCGGCGCTGGTGGACAACCTGGGCAACATCATCGAAGGCGCCACGGAAGGCAACCTGGTGATCCTGGATTCCTGGCCGGGCCAGTCGCGCACGCTGTATGGCGACCATGACCGCTTCGTCGACACCTACTTCAAGACCTTCCGCGGCATGTACTTCACCGGCGACGGCGCACGCCGCGACGAGGACGGCTACTACTGGATCACCGGGCGGGTCGACGACGTGCTCAACGTGTCAGGCCACCGCATGGGCACGGCCGAGATCGAAAGCGCGATGGTCGCGCACCCCAAGGTCGCCGAAGCCGCTGTGGTTGGCGTACCGCACGACATCAAGGGGCAGGGCATCTACGTCTATGTCACCCTCAATGGCGGCGAGGAACCGAGCGAAAACCTGCGCATCGAGTTGAAGAACTGGGTCCGCAAGGAGATCGGCCCCATTGCCTCGCCGGATGTCATCCAGTGGGCGCCGGGCCTGCCCAAGACGCGTTCGGGGAAAATCATGCGCCGCATCCTGCGCAAGATCGCCACGGCCGAGTATGACGCGCTGGGAGACATTTCCACCCTGGCCGACCCTGGCGTGGTGCAGCACCTGATCGACACGCACAAGGCCATGAACCTGGCCTCGGCCTGACGTCTGCACACACCCCGCTGCGGCGGGGTTTTCCCCAGTGGGGCTGTCGGTCGACGGCTTCGCGTGATAGTTTTGCAAAACCATGCCCGACCCTGTTTGTCAATCCGTGCTCAGTACGCTGCCCAGACTTATGTAACTTGTTGTCGCATGGAAGAAATATCAGGTTTTCCCCTCCAGCTAAAATGCCCCGCTATTGCCGGTACTTCTCGGCATCACACAATAAATCGATTGTCGGCCTGCTGGGTGCCTCCGCCCACTGTGCATGTAGTCGCCTTTTCCGATGGAGTCCCCTGATGAAGAAACTCGCGTTGTTCGGTGCCTTGGCGCTCAGTGTGCTGTCCCTGTCCGCGTTTGCCGATGAAAAACCCCTGAAGATCGGCATCGAAGCCGCCTACCCACCGTTCGCCTCCAAGGCGCCGGACGGCAGCATCGTCGGTTTCGACTACGACATCGGCAACGCCCTGTGCGCCGAGATGAAGATCAAGTGCACCTGGGTCGAGCAAGAATTCGACGGCCTGATCCCGGCGCTCAAAGTGCGCAAGATCGACGCGATCCTGTCGTCCATGTCCATCACCGACGATCGCAAGAAGTCGGTCGACTTCACCAATCGCTACTACCTGACTCCGGCTCGCCTGGTGTTCAAGCAGGGCACCACGGTCAGCGACAGCCTGGCCGAGCTCAAGGGCAAGAAGATCGGCGTACAGCGCGGCTCCATCCATGACCGTTTCGCCACCGAAGTGCTCAAGCCCCTGGGCGCGCAGATCATGCCCTACGGTTCGCAGAACGAGATTTACCTGGATGTCAGCGCCGGTCGCCTGGACGGGACCCTGGCCGACGCCACCCTGCTGCAGGAAGGCTTCCTGGACACCGACGCCGGCAAGGGCTATGCCTTCGCCGGGCCAGACTTCACCGACGTGAAATACTTCGGCGACGGCGTCGGCATTGCCGTGCGCAAGGGCGACAAGGCCAACCTGGAGCGCCTCAACGCAGCCATCGCAGCGATCCGCGAGAACGGCGAATACAAGAAAATCCAGGACAAGTACTTCGACTTTGATATCTACGGCAAGTAAGTCGAGGGTTTGACCTGACAGATGGTGCAAGCCTGCGGTTTGCACCATTTTTCTTTTTTCGGGCGGGGATCTTTTCATGTTGAAAGGCTACGAGGCCGTCATCCTCGAGGGTGCCTGGCTGACCTTGCAGCTCGCCTTGTCGTCCATGGCACTGGCCATCGTGCTGGGCCTGCTGGGCGTGTCGCTGCGCCTGTCGCCGGTGCGCTGGCTGGCCTGGCTGGGCGACGTCTACTCCACGGTGATCCGCGGCATTCCGGACCTGGTGCTGATTCTGCTGATCTTCTATGGCGGCCAGGACCTCATCAACCGCATCGCCCCCTTGCTCGGCTATGACGACTACATCGACCTCAACCCGCTGATGGCCGGCATTTTCACCCTGGGGTTCATTTTCGGCGCCTACCTGTCGGAAACCTTTCGGGGTGCGTTCATGGCGATTCCCAAAGGCCAGGCCGAGGCCGGCGTGGCCTACGGCATGAGCAGCCTGCAGGTGTTCTTTCGCGTGCTGGTGCCGCAGATGATCCGCCTGGCCATTCCCGGCTTCACCAACAACTGGCTGGTGCTGGTCAAGGCGACCGCGCTGATTTCCGTGGTGGGCCTACAGGACATGATGTTCAAGGCCAAGCAGGCGGCCGATGCGACGCGCGAGCCCTTTACCTTTTTCCTCGCGGTGGCGGCGATGTACCTGCTGATCACCAGCGTGTCGCTACTGATTCTGCGCGGCATCGAGAAGCGCTACTCGGTAGGCGTCAAGGCGGCTGACCTATGATTTTTGACTACAACGTGGTGTGGGACAGCCTGCCGCTGTACCTCGCCGGCACGCTGGAGACCCTGAAGCTACTGGCTATTTCGCTGTTTTTCGGGTTGCTGGCAGCCATCCCGCTGGGCCTGATGCGCGTGTCTAAAAACCTCGCGGTCAATGGCCTGGCCTGGACCTACACCTATGTCATTCGCGGTACGCCGATGCTGGTGCAGCTGTTCCTGATCTACTACGGGCTGGCGCAGTTCGAAGCCGTGCGCGAAAGTATTTTCTGGCCGTGGCTGTCCAGTGCAACGTTCTGTGCCTGCCTGGCCTTCGCCATCAACACCAGTGCCTACACCGCGGAGATCGTCGCCGGCAGCCTCAAGGCGACACCGGCGGGGGAAATCGAAGCGGCCAAGGCCATTGGCATGTCGCGCGGCAAGATGTACCGCCGCATTCTGCTGCCGTCGGCACTGCGCCGGGCCCTGCCGCAATACAGCAACGAAGTGTTGATGATGCTGCAGGCCACCAGCCTGGCGTCCATCGTCACGCTGATCGACATCACCGGCGCGGCGCGCACCGTCAACGCCCAGTATTACCTGCCTTTCGAGGCCTACATCACGGCGGGTGTCTTCTACCTGTGCCTGACTTTCATCCTGGTACGTCTGTTCAAGCTGGCCGAGCGCCGCTGGTTGGGCTACCTGGCTCCACGCAAAGGCTGATAGCGCATGCAGCGAATCGACCATGATCTGCCTTGGAGCGCCCTGGGCTCCTCCCGTCAACTCAGCGTCTTTCGCTTTGGCAGTGGCGAGCGCAAGGCCTATATCCAGGCGAGCCTGCATGCCGACGAACTGCCCGGCATGCGCACCGCCTGGGAATTGAAAAAGCGTCTGCTGGCGCTGGAAACGGCCGGCCAGCTCAACGGTGTGATCGAGTTGGTGCCCGTGGCCAATCCGCTGGGCCTTGGCCAGTTGCTGCAGGGTGCCCATCAGGGCCGTTTCGAATTTGCCAGCGGCAAGAATTTCAATCGCGATTTCCCCGAGCTGAGTGAGCCGGTATTCGCCGCGCTGCAGGGGCGCCTGGGCGAGGACGGGCGGGCCAATGTCGCGCTGATCCGCCAGGCCATGCGCGACGCGCTCGCCGCGTTGCCGGCCGCGACCAGTCAGTTGCAGGGCTTGCAACGCCTGCTGATCAGCCATGCCTGTGACGCCGACGTGGTCCTTGACCTGCATTGCGACGCCGATGCTGCCCTGCACCTGTATGCGCTGCCGCAGCACTGGCCGCAATGGCGCTCGCTGACGGCGCACCTCGGCGTGCGGGTAGGCCTGCTGGCGGAAGACTCCGGTGGCAGCTCGTTCGACGAAGCCTGTTCGGTGCCCTGGTTGAACCTGGCCCGGATGTTTCCCGACGCGGCGATTCCATTGGCCTGCCTGGCGACCACCCTGGAATTGGGCGGCCAGGCCGACACTGGGCGCGAGCAGGCTCAGGCGCACGCCGAGGGCATCCTGGCGTTTCTCGCCGAGCAAGGGCTGATCAGCGGGGAATGGCCGGCTGCTGCCCATGAAGCCTGCGAGGGCATGCCGTTCGAGGGCACCGAGCTGCTCTATGCGCCGCATCCCGGCGTCATCAGTTTTCTGCGCCCGGCAGGCGCCTGGGTCGAGGCCGGCGAGCCGTTGTTCCAAGTCATCGACCCGTTGTCCGATCGCGTCAGCGTGGTCGGTGCAAGCATCGATGGCGTGCTGTTCGCCATCGAGCGATTACGCTACGCCCAGCCGGGTTTCTGGCTGGCCAAGGTCGCCGGCCGCCACCCTGTTCGTCGCGGGCGCCTGCTCAGCGACTGATTGCCTATCGAGAATCCCGTATGTACAAACTTGAAGTCCAGGACCTGCACAAGCGTTACGGCAGCCATGAAGTGCTCAAGGGCGTCTCGTTGGCTGCCCAGGCCGGTGATGTGATCAGCATCATCGGCTCCAGCGGATCCGGCAAAAGCACGTTCCTGCGCTGCATCAACCTGCTGGAGCAACCGCATGCCGGCAAGATCCTGCTCAATAACGAGGCGTTGAAGCTGGTCCCCGGCAAGGACGGCGCGCTCAAGGCGGCCGACCCCAAGCAACTGCAGCGCCTGCGCTCGCGCCTGGCCATGGTATTTCAGCATTTCAACCTGTGGTCGCACATGACCGCCCTGGAAAACGTCATCGAGGCGCCCGTGCACGTACTGGGCGTGTCGAAGAAGGAAGCGCTGGAGAAGGCCGAGCACTACCTGGCCAAGGTCGGTGTGGCCCACCGCAAGGATGCCTACCCCGGGCACATGTCGGGTGGCGAACAGCAGCGGGTGGCGATTGCCCGGGCCTTGGCGGTGGAGCCTGAGGTCATGCTGTTCGACGAGCCGACCTCGGCACTGGACCCGGAGCTGGTGGGCGATGTGCTCAAGGTCATGCAGGCGCTGGCGCAGGAAGGCCGGACGATGGTCGTGGTGACCCACGAGATGGGCTTCGCCCGCGAAGTGTCGAACCAATTGCTGTTCCTGCACAAGGGCGTGGTCGAGGAGCGGGGGCATCCGCGCGAGGTGCTGGTCAACCCGCAATCGGACCGGCTGCGTCAGTTCCTGGCGGGCAGCCTCAAATAACGCGGTGCGCACACTTTCCCGGGGCGTTCCCGGGTATTCACCCTGGCCCGCGCATTTTTTGCAGCCGGCCAGGGCTTTAGCGGCTAAAGTGCACTTCGGCATTTGGCTCTGACACTCAAGGTTTCGGTCCGCATTACATGACAGCCCAACGAATCGGTTTCCTCTACTGGCCCGGCACCAAAGCATTGACCTTGGCGCTGGCTGAAGAGGCCTTGCGTGTCGCCCAGCAAGTGCATCCGGAAGTGGTCTACGAGTTGCTGTTCCTGCAGGCCGAAGCGCCTGGCGAAAGCGGCTGGCAACTGCCCGGCGAAGCCTGGAACGGTAAGCTTGAGGGCTGTCAGAAGCTGTTCCTGTTGGCCGATGAACCGCCTGCCAGCCTCAATGCCGCCTTGAGCGGTGCGCTCAAGCAACTGGTGCGTGCCGGGTGCGTGATCGGTGGGTTGTCGGCGGGCGTCTATCCATTGGCCCAGTTGGGCCTGCTGGACGGCTACCGCGCCGCTGTGCACTGGCGCTGGCAGGATGACTTCGCCGAGCGTTTTCCGAAAGTCATCGCCACCAGCCATTTGTTCGACTGGGACCGCGACCGCATGACCGCCTGCGGCGGGCTGTCGGTGCTGGACCTGTTGCTGGCCGTGCTGGCCCGCGACCACGGCGCCGAGTTGGCCGGCGCGGTGTCCGAGGAATTGGTGGTGGAGCGTATTCGCGAGGGCGGCGAGCGCCAGCGGATTCCCCTGCAGAACCGGCTCGGTTCCAGCCACCCGAAGTTGACCCAGGCGGTGCTGTTGATGGAAGCCAACATCGAGGAGCCGCTGACCACCGACGAAATCGCCCAGCACGTCTGTGTGTCACGGCGTCAGTTGGAGCGTATCTTCAAGCAATACCTGAACCGCGTGCCCAGCCAGTACTACCTGGAACTGCGCCTGAACAAGGCCCGCCAGATGCTCATGCAGACCAGCAAGTCGATCATCCAGATCGGCCTTTCCTGCGGCTTTTCCTCGGGGCCGCATTTCTCCAGTGCCTACCGCAACTTCTTCGGCGCCACGCCGCGCGAGGACCGCAACCAGCGGCGCAGCAGCAGCCCCTTCGAACTCTCCTCGGTGCCTGCCGAGCGCGGTTGAAATCAATGGCCGTAAGTGTGGCTGATCGCCCGGCACAACGTTTAAACTGCGCGTTTGTGATCTTATTTGTCGCATTGGCGACAGCGCCCGGATCCCCGGGTTAAGCGCTGTAACAAGTTGTCGCTTGGCGGCAAGGCCAGGTGCCTGGCAGTCCTTACAATCCTTTATCGCTCGCCTATTGTTGGCCAGCGTTTCTCTGCAGGAGACTCCGATGTCTGTTGAGCAAGCTCAAGTGCAACGTGCCGATTTCGACCAGGTGATGGTCCCTACCTACGCGCCAGCCGGGTTCATTCCGGTGCGTGGCAAGGGGTCTCGCGTCTGGGATCAGGCCGGTCGCGAGCTGATCGACTTTTCCGGGGGGATCGCCGTCAACACCCTGGGCCACGCCCACCCGGTGCTGGTGCAGGCGCTGACCGAGCAGGCCAACCAGCTGTGGCACGTGTCCAACGTATTCACCAATGAGCCTGCCCTGCGCCTGGCCAAGAAGCTGGTCGACGCCACCTTCGCCGACCGCGCCTTCTTCTGCAACTCCGGGGCCGAGGCCAACGAAGCCGCTTTCAAGCTGGCCCGGCGCGTGGCCCATGACCGCTTCGGCCCGGAGAAATACGAAATCATCGCGGCCTTGAACAGCTTCCACGGGCGCACCCTGTTCACCGTGAGCGTGGGCGGCCAGCCAAAGTATTCGGACGGCTTCGGCCCGAAAATCACCGGCATCAGCCACGTTCCCTATAACGACCTGGAAGCGCTCAAGGCGGCGGTCTCGGACAAGACCTGCGCGGTCGTTCTGGAACCGATCCAGGGCGAAGGCGGCGTACTGCCCGCCGACCTGGCCTACCTGCAAGGGGCTCGCGCGCTGTGCGACCAGTTCAATGCCCTGCTGGTGTTCGATGAAGTGCAGAGCGGCATGGGCCGCAGCGGCCATCTGTTCGCCTATATGCACTACGGCGTGGTGCCCGACATCCTTTCCAGCGCCAAGAGCCTGGGGGGCGGTTTCCCGATCGGCGCCATGCTCACCACCGACGCGCTGGCTCAGCATTTCCCGGCCGGTACCCATGGCACCACCTACGGCGGCAACCCGCTGGCCTGTGCCGTGGCCGGTGCCGTGGTCGACGTCATCAATACCCCGCAGGTGCTGCAGGGCGTCGCCGCCAAGCACGAACGCTTCAAGGCGCGACTGCAGCAGATCGGCGAGCAGTATGGCGTGTTCAGCCAGGTGCGCGGCATGGGCTTGCTGATCGGTTGCGTGCTGAGCGACGCCTACAAGGGGCGGGCCAAGGACTTCTTCGTCAGCGCCGAACAGCATGACCTGATGATTCTGCAGGCCGGCCCCGATGTCGTGCGCTTCGCCCCCAGCCTGGTGGTCGAGGACGCCGACATCGACGAAGGCCTGGAGCGCTTCGAGCGCGCGGTGGCCAAGGTGGTCCAGGGCTGAGGCCGGCCGCACAGAGAACGGGCGCAGTCCACGCGCCCGTGGTTTTTCAAGCAGTTTTCAAGGAGTGACACCATGCTGGTGATGCGCCCTGCGCAAATGGCTGATCTGGGCGAAGTGCAGCGCCTGGCGGCGGACAGCCCGATCGGTGTCACTTCGTTGCCAGACGATGCCGGACGGCTGGGCGACAAGATCGCCGCGTCCGAGGCCTCGTTCGCGGCCGAAGTCAGTTTCAACGGCGAGGAAAGCTATTTTTTCGTACTCGAAGACAGCGACAGCGGGCGCTTGCTGGGCTGTTCGGCCATTGTCGCCTCGGCGGGCTATTCCGAACCCTTCTACAGCTTTCGCAACGAGACCTTCGTGCACGCCTCGCGCGAACTGAAAATCCACAACAAGATCCACGTGCTTTCGCAATGCCACGACCTGACCGGTAACAGCCTGCTGACCAGCTTCTACATGGTGCCGGAGCTGGTCGGCAGCATCTGGTCGGAGCTCAATTCGCGCGGTCGTCTGCTGTTCATGGCCAACCATCCCGACCGCTTCTCCGATTCGGTGGTGACCGAAATCGTCGGCTACAGCGACGACCAGGGTGACTCGCCGTTCTGGGACGCCATCGGGCGCAACTTCTTCGACCTGAACTACGCCGAGGCCGAGCGCATCTGCGGGCTCAAGAGCCGTACCTTTCTGGCCGAACTGATGCCGCATTACCCGATTTACGTGCCGCTGCTGCCCGATGCGGCCCAGGAGGCCATGGGCCAGGTGCATCCGCGGGCCCAGGTCACCTTCGATATCCTGATGCGCGACGGCTTCGAGACCGATCACTACATCGATATCTTCGATGGCGGGCCGACCCTGCACGCGCGGGTGTCGAGCATCCGTTCGATTGCCCAGAGCCGCGTGGTGCCGGTCAAGATCGACAGCACCCCGCTGGCTGCCGGCAGCGCCGGTACGCGTCACTACCTGGTGGCCAATACGCAATTGCAGGACTACCGCGCCGTGTTGCTGGAGCTGGACTGGCTGCCTGGCCAACCGCTGGGCCTGGGCCTGGACGCCGCCGAAGCACTGGGCGTTGGCGAAGGCGCCAGTGTTCGCCTGATAGCTGTTTGATACCTGCGCAGGCAGGATTGGCCCGCTTGCCTCCCGGTGGGCTCAAGGAGATAGCATGATCGTTCGTCCCGTACGCAGTGCCGATTTACCCGCACTGATCAAGCTGGCCCGCAGCACCGGCACAGGCCTTACCTCGTTGCCGGCCAACGAGCAGCGCCTGGAGCAGCGGCTCGGCTGGGCCGAGAAGTCGTTTCGCGGCAACGTCGAGCGCGGGGACGCCGATTACCTGTTCGTGATGGAAGACGACAACGGTGAAGTCGTCGGGATTTCCGCGATCGCCGGTGCCGTGGGCATGCGTGAGCCCTGGTACAACTACCGGGTCGGGCTCACGGTCAGCGCGTCGCGCGAACTGAACATTTATCGCGAAATCCCCACGCTGTTTCTGGCCAACGACCTGACCGGCAATTCCGAGCTGTGCTCACTGTTTCTGCGCAGCGACCAGCGCGACGGCTTCAAGGGGCGCCTGCTGGCCAAGGCCCGATTGCTGTTCATCGCCGAGTTCAGCGAGCTGTTCGGCCAGAAAGTGATCGCCGACATGCGCGGGATTTCCGACAGCGACGGGCGTTCACCGTTCTGGGAAAGCCTGGGCCGGCATTTCTTCAAGATGGAATTCAGCCAGGCCGATTACCTGACCGGTGTCGGCAACAAGGCCTTCATCGCCGAGCTGATGCCCAAGTTTCCGTTGTACACGTGCTTTCTTTCCGAAGCGGCACGCAGCGTGATCGGCCGCGTCCATGCCGACACCGAGCCGGCCTTGAGCATGCTGCGCAGTGAAGGCTTTCGGTACCAGGGCTATGTCGACATCTTCGACGCCGGCCCGGCGGTCGAATGCGAGACGGCGAAGATTCGCGCAGTGCATGACAGCCAGGCCTTGATCCTGGCGGTCGGCACCCCCGGTGAAGATGCCACGCCCTTCATCATCCACAATCGCAAGCGTGAGGAATGCCGCATCACTGCCGCGCCGGCGCGCTTTGCCTCGGGCACGCTGGTGGTCGACCAGATGACCGCCCGACGCCTGCGCCTGAGTGCGGGTGACCAGGTGCGTGCCGTGCCGCTGTCGGCGAAAGCCAAGGGGTTCAGCCAATGACCACTCAGTTGATTGGCGGTGCCTGGCAGGCCGGGCACGGCGAGGCGATGCAGTCGCTGGATCCGGTCAGCCAGGCCTGCGTGTGGCAAGGCCGTGCCGCCAGCCCCGCGCAGGTGCAGGCCGCGGTGCAGGCGGCGCGCCAGGCATTTCCCGGTTGGGCCGGGCTGGCACTGGCGCAGCGCATCAGCGTGCTGGAAGCGTTCGCGGCCCAGTTGAAGGCGTGCGCCGAGGAACTGGCCGAGCGCATCGGTCGAGAAACTGGCAAACCGTTGTGGGAAGCGGCCACCGAAGTGACGAGCATGGCCAACAAGGTTGCCATCTCGATCCAGAGCCAGCAGGAGCGCACCGGTGAAAAAAGTGCGGCGCTGGGCGATGCCACTGCCTGCCTGCGGCATAAGCCGCATGGCGTGGTGGCGGTGTTCGGGCCGTATAACTTTCCCGGACACTTGCCCAACGGTCATATCGTACCGGCCCTGCTGGCTGGCAACTGCGTGGTGTTCAAGCCCAGTGAGCAAACGCCCTGGGTCGCCGAACTGACCGTGCAGTGCTGGGAGCGGGCGGGGCTGCCGGCCGGTGTGCTGAACATGGTGCAAGGTGCGCGCGACACCGGGCAGGCGCTGGCCGCCGATGCCGGCATCGACGGGTTGTTCTTCACGGGCTCCAGCCGTACGGGCGCGTTGCTGCATCGGCAATTCGGCGGTCGGGCGGACAAGATCCTGGCCCTGGAAATGGGCGGCAACAATCCACTGGTGGTCGACCAGGTCGCCGATCTGGACGCCGCGGTGTACACCATCATTCAGTCGGCGTTCCTCTAGGCGGGCCAGCGCTGTACCTGCGCGCGTCGCTTGCTGGTGCCGCAGGGCGACTGGGGCGAGCGCCTGTTGACGCGCCTGGTCGAGGTCAGTGCCGCCATTGCCGTCGGGGCCCACGATCAGCAGCCGGCGCCGTTCATGGGCGCGGTGATCAACCTGGCAGCGGCACGCGAACTGCTGGCAGTGCAGGCGCAATTGCTGGCCAAAGGAGGCCGCAGCCTGCTCGGCATGACCCAGCTGCGGCCCGACGCTGCGCTGCTGACGCCCGGCATCATCGACGTCAGCGCCGTCGTCGACCTGCCCGATGAAGAATACTTCGGGCCGCTGTTGCAGGTGCAGCGGTACCTGGACTTCGACCACGCCATCGTTCTGGCCAATGCCACCGCCTATGGCCTGGCGGCCGGGCTGCTGTCGGACTCGGCGCAGCGCTACCAGCACTTCTGGCTGCACAGCCGCGCCGGCATCGTCAACTGGAACAAGCAACTGACGGGCGCTGCCAGCACCGCACCGTTCGGCGGGGTCGGCGCCTCGGGCAACCACCGAGCCAGCGCCTACTACGCGGCCGACTATTGCGCCTATCCGGTGGCCTCGCTGGAGGCAGCGCACGTCGCGTTGCCAGGCACCCTGACCCCGGGCATCACCCTCGCCACGCCGCGACACGAATGAGATCTCCGGAGCCGAGCCGATGAAAGCCTTTGAAGTGAATTTTGATGGTCTGGTGGGCCCCACGCACAACTACGGCGGCCTGTCGTATGGCAACGTTGCGTCGCAGAGCAACAGCCAGCAAGGATCGAACCCGCGCGAGGCGGCGCGTCAGGGCCTGGCCAAAATGAAGGCCCTGATGGACATGGGCTTCGTTCAGGGCGTGCTGGCGCCGCAGGAACGCCCGGACACCGAGGCGCTGCGTGCCTTGGGTTTCACCGGCAGCGATGCGCAAGTGATCCAGCGTGCCGCGCGCGAGGCCATGCCGCTGCTGACAGCCAGTTGCTCGGCGTCGAGCATGTGGGTGGCCAACGCCGCCACGGTCAGCCCGAGCGCCGACACCGCCGACGGGCGCGTGCATTTCACTGCCGCCAACCTCAACTGCAAGTTTCACCGCAGCATCGAACACCCAACCACCGGCCGCGTGCTGGCAGCGATGTTCGCCGACCCCAAGCACTTTGCCCATCATTCGGCGCTGCCGGCCGTGGCCCAGTTCGGTGACGAAGGCGCGGCCAACCACACCCGGCTGTGCCGCGACTATGGGGCGCCGGGGGTCGAATTCTTCGTCTACGGCCGCAGCGCCTTCGACAGTCGCCTGCCGGCGCCGCGCGTGTACCCGGCACGCCAGACGCTGGAAGCGTCCCAGGCCGTCGCTCGCCTGCACGGCCTGACCGAGCAGGGCGTGGTGTTCGCCCAACAGAACCCGGCCGTGATCGACCAGGGCGTGTTCCACAACGATGTGATTGCCGTGGGTAACGGTGAAGTCCTGTTTCATCATGAAGAGGCTTTTCTCGACAGCGCCGCGATACTTGGCGAGCTGGAAGCTAAGCTTGCCCGGCAGGGCGGCCGGTTGCAGGCGATCGGCGTGCCGGCCAGCCAGGTCAGCGTGGACGACGCGGTTCGTTCCTATCTGTTCAACAGCCAGTTGTTGACGCGTGCCGATGGCTCGATGCTGTTGGTGGTGCCCGAGGAATGCCGTGGCAACGAGCGAGTATGGCATTACCTGCAGGGCCTGGCCGGCAGTGGTGGCCCGATTGCCGAGGTCAAGGTGTTCGACCTCAAGCAAAGCATGCGCAACGGTGGCGGCCCGGCTTGCCTGCGACTGCGCGTGGCGCTGCAGGAAAACGAGCTGGCTGCGGTCAACCCGGGCGTTATCCTGACGCCGACGTTGTACGAAACGTTGACCCGCTGGGTCGACCAGCATTATCGCGATCGCCTGGTCGAGACCGACCTGGCCGATCCACACTTGCTCGACGAATGCCGCACGGCGCTCGACGAGCTGACCCGCATTCTTGGGCTGGGCTCGGTGTACCCGTTCCAGCTTTGAACCTGCCCCAACCTTGGTGAGAACCGATTATGTCCGATGCACTGCGCTTGATTCTTGAAGACACCGATGGCACCCAACTGGAAACCTCCTGCACACGCCTGGCCGTGGTCTGGCAGGGCAAGGAGGTGTGGATTCAGCAGGACGGCCGCGGTCAATTGCTGATCGGTGTCGATGTCGAAGAAGATGATGCCGAATACGCCAACCTGCTGCTGCGGCCGCTGGCGACCAACCTGGTCAGCCTGCAGCTGGAAATGGAGCCCGCCGACGCCGGTGAGGACGACGATCACGTTCACGGTCCTGACTGCAATCACTAAGAGGTAGCGTCGATGCTCGCCCTTGGCAAACTGCTCGAGTTGACTTTGGCCGGCCGTGAGCCGGCGCAACAGATTCAGATGACGGTGGGGGGCGCGCGTCTGCGCTGGCTCAGTGAAGGCGCCCTGGAAGTGCGGCCTGCCGAGGGTCGGGACAGCGGCCTGGACCTGTTGTTGTCCGCCGGTATCCATGGCAACGAGACCGCGCCGATCGAACTGCTCGACGCGTTGATCCACGCCATTGCACGCGGCGCCCTGAAGCCCAGGGCCCGGGTGTTGTTCCTGTTCGGTAACCCGGAGGCGATCCGTCGCGGTGAGCGCTATGTCGAGCAGGACCTCAACCGCCTGTTCAACGGCCGCCATGAAATGTCCAGCGGCCACGAAGCCCTGCGCGCCTGTGAGCTGGAGCGGATCGCCGCCACCTTCTTCGGCGTGGCCGGGCGCGAGCGCCTGCACTATGACCTGCACACCGCCATTCGCGGTTCGCGCATCGAGCAATTCGCCTTGTATCCGTTCAAGGAAGGACGAGCGCATTCAGCCGTGCAACTGGCGCGCCTGGCAGCCGCCGGCCTGCGCGCGGTATTGCTGCAGCGCAAGACCTCGACCACCTTCAGTGCCTACACCTACGAACAGTTGGACGCCGAGGCGTTCACCCTCGAACTGGGCAAGGCGCGGCCCTTCGGGCAGAACGAACAACTGGACCTGAGTCGCTTGCAGCAGCGCCTGGAACAGTTGATCGAAGGCAGCGAAGCACCGCTGGACGCGGGTTGCCTGGAGGGCCTGCAGCAGTTCAGTGTCGCCCGGGAAATCATCAAGCACAGTGACGCGTTCCGCTTGAACCTGCCGGAAGACGTGGAGAATTTTGCGGAACTGGAACCCGGCTATGTGCTGGCCGAAGACCAGGCCGACACGCGGTGGGTGGTGGTGGAGCGGGGCGCGCGGATCATCTTTCCCAATGCCCGGGTCAAGAACGGTCTGCGCGCCGGGCTGTTGATCGTGCCGGCTGGCGAGGGTTAACCGGCTTTCTGCTGCTGCGGTTGCAGGCGTCGCAGGCTGCGGATCTTGCTCAGGGTGTCGGCCACGGTGCGTGCGGCCTCGGCGCCCTTGTGCAGGAAGTGCTGGAAGAAATAGTTGTGGTGCTGCTCGCCGTCATGGAAGTGATGCGGGGTCAGAACGACCGAGAACACCGGCACTTCGGTTTCCAGCTGCACCTGCATCAGGCCGCTGATCACCGACTGCGCGACGAACTCGTGACGGTAGATACCGCCGTCGACCACCAGCCCGGCACCCACGATCCCGGTATAGCGACCGGTGCGGGCCAGCAATTTTGCATGCAGTGGAATTTCGAACGCGCCGCCCACTTCATAGAAGTCGATGTCACTGAGCGAGTAGCCCAGGGTAGCCATTTCCTCGACAAAGCCCTTGCGGCTCTGATCGACAATATCTTTGTGCCAGCAAGCCTGGATGAACGCGATGCGCTCGTTGGAATGGCCTTTGCTGTCGATTGCGGTGGGTTGCATCTACGTTGACTCCTGTTTAATGACAAAACAGGGCTTGGATCGAATGGGATTCAAAGGTACGCGCTCGGCGCGGCCCCTGTGTACCAATCCCGTTCTCTCTTCATCCGGACTATGACCGTCGGCCCCGGAATCACACCGGGTCTGCTGACCTTGCAACCCTCACGGGCCACAAGCGCTCGCGGGCTAGACGCATTGCGCGTCATTACCGCCGGTGGGGAATTGCACCCCGCCCTGAGAACGTTTGTCGGCGATCGGGCCGACGGCAATTTTTTAACACATTTAACGTTCGGGTGCATAGTTCGCAGGCTAATCAAATTGGCATGAGGTTAGAAGCAACGCGGTTTGCCGATTTTCACCGCCAGCGAGCGCGTCAACTGTCCAATTGAGCCGATCAATCGTAGAAACAGACTGTACCGTAGCTTCAGGGCCGATATAATGCGGCCCTTTGCCGTCGTTCCGTCTTCGCTCGGAATGTACTGGCCTCTGGCCGCAGCCTGTCGTGGAAGAACTTATGAAAAGCGCAGAAATCCGTGAAGCCTTCCTTCGCTTCTTCGAGGAGCAAGGCCATACCCGTGTCGCCTCCAGCTCCCTGATCCCGGGCAACGACCCGACCTTGCTGTTCACCAATGCCGGCATGAACCAATTCAAGGACTGCTTCCTGGGTCAGGAAAAGCGCGCCTACACCCGTGCGGTCAGCAGCCAGAAGTGCGTGCGCGCCGGCGGCAAGCACAATGACCTGGAAAACGTCGGCTACACCGCGCGTCACCACACCTTCTTCGAAATGCTGGGCAACTTCAGCTTCGGTGACTATTTCAAGCGCGACGCCATCACCTATGCGTGGACCTTTCTGACCTCGGTGCTGAACCTGCCGAAAGAAAAGCTGTGGGTGACCGTGTACGCCTCGGACGACGAAGCCTACGACATCTGGACCCGCGAGATCGGCGTGCCGGCCGAGCGCATGGTGCGCATCGGCGACAACAAGGGCGCACCGTACGCTTCCGACAACTTCTGGACCATGGGCGACACCGGCCCGTGCGGCCCGTGCACCGAGATCTTCTACGATCACGGCCCCGACATCTGGGGTGGTCCGCCAGGCTCGCCGGAAGAAGACGGCGACCGCTACATCGAGATCTGGAACAACGTGTTCATGCAGTTCAACCGCACCGCCGATGGCGTGTTGCACCCGCTGCCCGCGCCCTCGGTGGACACCGGCATGGGCCTGGAGCGGGTCAGCGCGGTGCTCCAGCACGTCAATTCGAACTATGACATCGACCTGTTCCAGAGCCTGCTGGCCGCTGCGGCCAGGGCCATCGGCTGCGCCAACGAGGGCCAGGCGTCGCTCAAGGTGGTGGCCGATCACATTCGTTCCTGCGGCTTCCTGATCGCCGACGGTGTGCTGCCGTCCAATGAAGGCCGCGGCTACGTGCTGCGTCGTATCATTCGCCGGGCGTGCCGCCACGGCAACAAGCTGGGCGCCAAGGGCAGCTTCTTCTATCAACTGGTCGCGGCGCTGGCCACCGAGATGGGCGAAGCCTTCCCGGAACTGCGCAATCAGCAGGCGCACATCGAGCGCGTGCTCAAGGCCGAGGAAGAACAGTTCGCCAAGACCCTGGAGCAGGGCCTGAAGATCCTCGAGCAGGACCTGGCCGAGCTCAAGGGCAATGTGGTGCCCGGTGAAGTGGTGTTCAAGCTGTATGACACCTATGGCTTCCCCATGGACCTTACCGGCGACATCGCCCGCGAACGCGAGCTGACCCTGGACGAAGCGGGCTTCGAACGCGAGATGAACGCCCAGCGTGAACGCGCACGTTCGGCCAGTTCGTTCGGCATGGACTACAACAGCCTGGTCAAGGTGGATGTGCCGACCGTCTTCGGCGGCTACGACAGCCACGCGGGTACGGGCAAGGTCGTCGCGCTGTACAAGGGCGGGGCGTCGGTGGATGTGCTCAATGAAGGCGAGGAGGGCGTGGTCATCCTCGATCACACGCCGTTCTACGGTGAAGCGGGCGGCCAGGTCGGCGACCGTGGCTACCTGCAAGCGGCCAACGGTCGCTTCGAGGTGCGCGACACCACCAAGACCGGCGGCGCCTATCTGCACCACGGGGTCGCCGCCCTGGGCAACCTGACCATCGGCAGCGAGGTGACGACCCAGGTCGACGCGCAGTTGCAGCAGTCCACTGCCCTCAATCACTCGGCCACGCACTTGCTGCACGCGGCCCTGCGCCAGGTGCTGGGCGACCATGTGCAGCAGAAGGGCTCGCTGGTCGACAGTCAGCGTCTGCGTTTCGACTTCAGCCACTTCGAGTCGATCAAGCCCGAGCAGATCAAGGCCCTCGAAGACATCGTCAATGCCGAGATCCGCAAGAACACGCCGGTGCAGACCGAAGAGATGGACATCGATGCCGCTCGCGAGAAAGGCGCCATGGCGTTGTTCGGCGAGAAATACGGCGATCGCGTTCGCGTGCTGACCATGGGCGGTGATTTTTCGGTCGAGCTGTGTGGTGGCATCCATGCCAAGCGCACCGGCGACATCGGTGTGTTCAAGATCGTCAGCGAAGGCGGTGTCGCCGCCGGTGTACGGCGTATCGAGGGCATCACCGGGGCGGCGGCGCTGGCCTATCTGAACCAGGCCGAGGAGCAGCTCAAGGAAGCCGCGCAACTGGTCAAGGGCAGTCGCGACAGCCTGCTGGACAAGCTGTCGGCTGTGCTGGAACGCAACCGCGCGCTGGAAAAACAGCTGGAGCAATTGCAGGCCAAGGCGGCCAGCGCAGCCGGCGACGACCTGTCGTCCGCAGCGGTGGAGATCAAAGGCGTCAAGGTACTGTCCGCGCGGGTCGACGGCCAGGACGGCAAGGCCCTGCTGGCGTTGGTCGACCAGCTGAAGAACAAGCTGGGGCAGGGCGTTATCCTGCTCGGCGGCGTGCATGAAGAAAAAGTCGTGCTGGTCGCCGGTGTGACCAAGGAATTGACCGCCAGGCTGAAGGCCGGCGACCTGATGAAGCAAGCCGCTGCCGCCGTCGGCGGTAAAGGCGGCGGGCGCCCGGACATGGCCCAGGGTGGCGGTGTCGATGCGGGCGCGCTGGACGCGGCCCTCGGCTTGACGGTCGGTTTCGTCGAACAGGGCCTGTAATCCCCTCGCCAGGGCGCGTTGTGCAGCAGCGGGCCCTGGCTTTGTAGCGTTTGATTGTTTATTGGGCGCCCTTCACGGGCTGAGGCGGCTTTGAAATGGCTTTGATCGTACAAAAATTTGGGGGCACCTCGGTCGGTACTGTCGAACGTATCGAGCAGGTCGCCGACAAGGTTAAGAAATTCCGCGAAGCCGGCGATGACCTGGTGGTCGTGCTGTCGGCCATGAGCGGCGAAACCAATCGCCTGATCGAGTTGGCGAGGCAGATCAGCGATCAGCCAGTTCCGCGGGAACTGGATGTCATCGTCTCCACCGGCGAGCAGGTGACGATCGCGCTGCTGGCGATGGCGCTGATCAAGCGCGGCGTCGACGCCGTCTCCTACACCGGCAATCAGGTGCGCATCCTCACCGACAGCGCGCACAACAAGGCGCGCATCCTGCAGATCGACGATCAGAAGATCCGTGCCGACCTCAAGGCCGGTCGTGTGGTGGTCGTGGCCGGTTTCCAGGGCGTAGACGAGCAGGGCAACATCACCACCCTGGGCCGTGGCGGTTCGGACACCACCGGTGTAGCCCTGGCGGCGGCGCTCAAGGCCGACGAGTGCCAGATCTACACCGACGTCGATGGCGTCTACACCACGGACCCGCGCGTGGTTGCCCAGGCTCGCCGCCTGGACAAGATCACGTTCGAGGAAATGCTCGAGATGGCCAGCCTGGGCTCCAAGGTCCTGCAGATCCGTGCCGTCGAGTTCGCTGGCAAATACAACGTCCCGCTGCGCGTCCTGCACAGCTTCCAGGAGGGGCCGGGCACCCTCATTACAATCGATGAAGAGGAATCCATGGAACAGCCGATCATTTCCGGCATCGCCTTCAACCGCGATGAAGCCAAGCTGACGATCCGTGGTGTGCCAGACACCCCCGGCGTCGCGTTCAAGATCCTCGGCCCGATCAGCGCGGCGAACATCGAAGTGGACATGATCGTGCAGAATGTTTCGCACGATAACACCACCGATTTCACCTTCACCGTGCACCGCAACGATTACCAGGCCGCCACCCGGGTACTGGAGAAGACCGCCAGCGAAATCGGTGCACGCGAAGTGATCGGCGACACCAAGATCGCCAAGGTGTCGATCGTCGGCGTCGGCATGCGCTCGCACGCCGGGGTGGCCAGCCGCATGTTCGAAGCGCTGGCCAAGGAAAGCATCAACATCCAGATGATCTCCACCTCGGAGATCAAGGTGTCGGTGGTGATCGAAGAGAAGTACCTCGAATTGGCCGTGCGCGCGCTGCACACTGCCTTCGAACTGGATGCCGCTCGCCAGGGCGAGTGATTCATCCGTTGAAAGGCGCGGCCGTGGCCGCGCCTTTCGCGTTTTTGATGGGTGGGTGCCGCAGGGTGCCGGCCGATCGAAATACCGGCCCGGGCGGGCAGCCGTACGCTCCCGCTGAAGCCCTGTTGCAGACTGTGTTGTTCCCGAAAAGAAAGCGTAAGGAGAAAGGTATGCTGATTCTGACTCGTCGGTGTGCGGAAAGCCTGATCATCGGTGACGGTGAAATCACGATAACCGTGCTTGGCGTAAAGGGTAATCAGGTGCGAATCGGCGTCAATGCTCCGAAAGAAGTAGCCGTCCACCGCGAGGAAATTTACCTGCGTATCAAGAAAGAGAAGGACGAAGAACCAAGCCATTAATTTTTATCGATTTTTGTGTTTGCAAACGGGGAGAAAGCTGGTTAATATACGCCCCGTGTTGCGGAGAGGTGGCCGAGTGGCCGAAGGCGCTCCCCTGCTAAGGGAGTACACCTCAAAAGGGTGTCGGGGGTTCGAATCCCCCCTTCTCCGCCATTATTCAAAGTAGGGCGTTGGAATCTGGCTTCTTCTGTAAGTGTTTGAAATTACTAGAAAAAGTGCTTTACAAAACGATTTGACGAACTATAATGCGCGGCAACAAATGCACTCGTAGCTCAGCTGGATAGAGTACTCGGCTACGAACCGAGCGGTCACAGGTTCGAATCCTGTCGAGTGCACCATTTAAGAAGTTGTTTTCAGTCATGTCTGCATCTTCTGCTTCAGCCAGTGGTGATCTGGTTTATCAAGCGCCAACCCTGCACTCGTAGCTCAGCTGGATAGAGTACTCGGCTACGAACCGAGCGGTCACAGGTTCGAATCCTGTCGAGTGCACCATACAACGAGAAGCCCACCTCTAACGAGGTGGGCTTTTTGCTTTCCGGCGGCTGTCCAGCATGCGGCCGTATTCTTCCGGCCCCAGAAATCTGCCGGTCTTCTTTTTCTGCTTGGTCAGTCTTTCCTTCTTGGGTCGCGCCTTGGGCGTGGGCTTCTCATCCCGCCGTGCTCGTTCCACAGGGCGGGCGGCCTGTGTGCGCGTCGCCGGTGCTGCCGGTGGCATCAGCGCCGCCGCAGGTGGAGGCGGCGCCGACCTGGCAGGGGGCTGCGCAGGCAATTTGACTTCGCTGGGCACTGTGCCTTCGGGGCAGCCCAGGTGAGTGAAGGTCAACCGGCCTTGGGCGGACTCACAGCGCTGGACGAGCATGGCGCTCGCCTCGGACGATGCCCAGAAACAAAGCTGCAGCAGTGCTGTAGTAAGGTGGCGCATGCAAGGTCCTCCGTGACGCTGCAGGGGGAGAGCCTAGTCAAGCCGGTCAGGGGTCGCCCGGGTAAAGGATTGCGAGATAAGTCATTCGTCGGGTTTGCTGTCTGACTGCTGAAGAGGATGCCGCAAGCGGTTGTTCTGCCCCGAAATTTACGGTTTACCGCATTCAAGTTGTGTATCATTGCGCCCGTCAGCCTCGCCGGGGCTTTGGAAAACCTCCATGGACTTACCCAGTAGTTACTCAACAACGTTGTGCCTCTTTCAAGCAATGATCGATTGATCTCCTGGCGAACTCCTCTGCTGGGAGTGGAGTTCGCCTATGTCCGAAGTAGAAGCAAAAAAATCGCAGGAAAGCCTGCAGGACCGCCTCGCTCAAGTCATTGAGCTGTTGCAGCGCCAACGGGTGGTCGAAGACCTCACCCACCGCCAGGAAGGCCAGCATCACGATCTGGTCGAGAACCTGGTGCACCGGCAGAACGTCGTCGAGTTGCAGCGCAAGCTCGATGATCTCCACTCTGCCGACGTCGCTTACATCCTCGAAGCCTTGCCGCTGGAAGATCGCCTTACGGTCTGGCAATTGGTCAAAGTGGAGCGCGACGGCGACATCTTGCTCGAAGTGTCCGATTCGGTTCGCGAAACCCTGCTGGCGGACATGGAGGACCACGAGATTCTCGCGGCCGCCAAGGAGATGGACGCCGACGAACTGGCTGACCTGGCCTCCGAGCTGCCCCGCGACGTTGTCCATGAGCTCATGGAGACCCTCGATGCCCAGCAGCGCGAGCGTGTGCGTTCCGCCCTGAGCTATGAAGAGGAGCAGGTCGGCGCGCTCATGGACTTCGAAATGGTGACGATTCGCGAGGACGTCAGCCTGGAGGTCGTACTGCGCTACCTGCGTCGCCTGAAGGACTTGCCAGGGCATACCGACAAACTGTTCGTGGTCGACTATGACGGCATCCTCAAGGGTGTGCTGCCGATCAAGCGGCTGCTGGTCAATGACCCGGACAAGCAGGTCGCCGAGGTGATGGCCAATAATCCGGTGAACTTCCACCCGGACGAAGACGCCTACGACGCGGCCCAGGCGTTCGAGCGTTATGACTTGATCTCGGCACCGGTGGTGGACAAGCACGGCAAGTTGATCGGGCGCCTGACCATCGACGAAATGGTCGACCTGATTCGTGAGGAAAGCGAGAGCGAGGTGCTGCGCACCGCCGGTCTGCGCGAAGAGGAAGACATCTTTGCCTCGGTGTGGCGCTCGTTGCGCAACCGCTGGTCCTGGCTGGCGATCAACCTCATCACCGCCTTCATGGCGTCGCGTGTCATCGGGTTGTTCGAAGGCTCGATCGAAAAGCTGGTGGCTCTGGCGGCGCTGATGCCGATCGTTGCCGGCATCGGTGGCAACTCGGGCAATCAGACCATTACCATGATCGTGCGCGCCATGGCACTCGACCAGGTCAACCCTGGTAATACCCAGCGGCTGTTGCGCAAGGAGCTGGGTGTGGGTCTGGTCAATGGCGTGGTCTGGGGTGGCGTGATCGGAGTGGTTGCCTACCTGCTCTATGGCAGCTGGTCGCTGGGGGTGGTGATGACTGCCGCCATGACCCTCAACCTGCTGCTGGCAGCGCTCATGGGGGTGCTGATTCCCATGACCCTGGCCAAGGTCGGGCGGGACCCGGCGATGGGTGCCAGTGTCATGATCACTGCTGTCACCGACAGCGGAGGCTTCTTTATTTTCCTGGGGCTGGCCACACTTTTTCTTATGTAACCTGCCGGGCGAGCGAGCACAAAAAAGCCAGCGATCAGCTGGCTTTTTTTATAACGGGTCAATCGCTCAGGACGCGTCGGCTGCCATCTCGACGTCATGGGCAATCAGGGCGACCAAGGCATTCTGCTGACGATGGGACAGCTGGCGAAAACGTTGCAGAAGCTCGCGCTCGTGCAGCGACAGCTCCGGGCTGTCCATCTTCATGCTCAGCTCCTCGCCCAAGGCGCCTTCCTGGATAAGACTTTGCTCCAGGCGGGCGATGATTTCCGAGTTCATGCTGCGATGATGGTTACGAGCCACTTCAGCGATTTGCTCGCGCATGCCGTCCGGTAGACGTACTACGAATTTGTCAGCCGTGCGGCTGGAGTAGACAGCCTGTTTCAATGGGCGCATATAGTTGACCGATAAGTTCTGGGAAGCGGTTCTCGAAGTAGGCCGCGGGACGTGGTGTACGACACTTCCAGCGGCATTTTGTTCAACCTGAATTGCTAGGGAGGCGCGTATCATGCCTCAAAAACGTCGTTTCCTTGGCGTCAATTCTGTGACAAATGGTGACCCTGATCAAGGCTTTTTGCCAGCACTTCTTATCCACAATGTGTGCTGACTCAAATAATGCCCTTCATTGGAGTGCACATAGGCTGCAATTACACCACTTCAAGAGGTGTTGATTCCCTTTTTGCGTGACAGCACCCGAAGCAAAACGCGAGCCATCTGAGTATCAGCATAGTGGCATTCGAGCCAGTTACTAGTCAGGAAGGAACAGGCTGACGAAATGCCTGGAAACTTCTGCTGCCACTGAGCCCTGAGGCGCCAGCGACCTCGGTGCCGATGGAACGACAATGACCAAGGCGTCCGATTGGCGATCAGTTCAGGAGCCTTGACCTCATGCGCTGCACTGAAAGAGATGAAGGTCGATCCAGGCAGATACATCAGGTAAGACAGACCTTACAAGGCGCCGGCGAGTTTAGCATGAGTTGCGCTGCAGACGGCTGCGGAATCGAATCACTTAATCGATTCATCCACACTTTTGAGGCTCAGCGTTAGGCAAAGTTCGCTTGGCCCATTGGGCTTGGCACGCTGGGGAGAGAGGGGGAAGCGTAGCAGCCATTAAGACACAGGGTAGCGGCCTGCATCCAGGACTACCCTGCGATCAACGGCGCATGAATCAGCGCAGTTGAGGATCGAATTTGAACTTGCGACCCTTGACCATTGCCAGAAGAAACAAGCAGCTGCTGATCACTGACAGCGCGCCCAGGATCAGGCTGGGTAGCGTAGCGTCCAGTGGCAGGGCCATGGCTCCGATAAAGGCACACACTGCAATCGCCAGGAACAGCACAGCGGTTTTTGACATGGCGAGGTACCTCAGAACGTGTAGCGTTCAGTCTGAAACGATTGAGTAGGCTGGGTGGAATGGTCTGCGGCGGACACCGACAGGTGAGGGGAGCTGGCATGCATGACAGCCAGTTTGGCGGTCTGGGCTGGCATCGAATGCGACGCCTGGCTTTGAATCAGCGCGGGGTCGGCGCCCTTGTCTTCAAACTGAAAGGAGACCAAAGCGACCAGTGCGAGCACGTTCAAGAGGTAGAGGGCACTTTTCATCAGGCTATCTCCGCAGTTAGGGGCACGATGGCCACTTCTTCATGGGATAACTACAGCAGGGCTCGTGCCAAACCGCTGCACGATAAAAAGTTGTTAAAAAACAACAACTTGAAAGCCAAATGACACGTCCTTGACGTGCAATCTGCAAGGTCCGCCCAGTACGACATTGCAAAATGCATGATAGCCCTCCGGCGCCGTTTTTCCTGCACGCCCTACGCCTGGGCGACAAGCGGTTGCCGCGCAATGTGAATGGCCTCAGGGCGCTAGGGCAAAAACTGCCACACGCAACATGACAAAGCGCGGTTCGCTGGGTAACATGCACGCCGTCCTTGCGTCGCACGTCCTGTGCGGTGCCTTGTGTCTCAGTAGCTCAATTGGATAGAGCATCCCCCTCCTAAGGGGAAGGTTGCAGGTTCGAACCCCGCCTGGGACACCATATAAAGCAAGACTTTGAGCGACTTACCTTCCGTCTCGATCTATGTGATGCGTGCGTGGCAGCCGCTCGTACGTCCAGCCCGGCCACCCGCCGTTCGCAGCTTCTACCGTCCCACGGCATCTGCATCGGAATCCGTGCACTACGCATTGACGCTCGCGCGCACCCTCTCCCTGAAACTGTTTTCGATCCCCTCTTGAACCTTCAGTTTGGCGGCGAGGGTGGGCACCAGTTGGCGACTGATAACGATAATGCCGTCTTTATCCCCAAGGATCGCATCGCCGGGGTTGCAAACGACATTGCCACACGCGACCGGCGCCCCGACCAGGCCGGGGCCGTGCTTGGAGGGGCCAGCCGGATTCACGGCGCGGGCGTAGGTCGGCAGCCCCATGACGTCCAGCTCCTCCACGTCGCGGACCGCGCCGTCGATCACCACTGCTGCGACGTTACGGGCAAGACAGACCTCGCCCAGCAGATCACCGAACACCGCGCGATTGACTTCGCCGTTGCCATTGATCACCAGCACATCACCCGGCCGGGCATCGTCCAATGCGCGGTGAATGGCCAGGTTGTCGCCCTCCCACGTAAGGATCGGCAGCACCGTTCCGTAGAACGACGCTTTGCCAGCGACATGATGGATAGCGGAAGCCATCATGCCCAGACGCTGCAATACGTCACCGATCAGTGCGACCGGGTAATGCGCTATCGCAGCGATCTGTTCAAGGGGCACACGCTCCCACTGTCCGCTCACGGTGATGCTTTCATCGGATACGTTGATAAACATGTTGGCCTCGGTATCGATTCGTTTCGGGCGTAATTAATTGAGCGGCCTGGACACAGGTGTGTTGACCGGATGCCGCGGGGGTTCGCCGCGCAGAACAGCGGCGATCGCTTCGACGGCGCTCATGCCTACACGCAGCAGTGATTCATTCGTCTGCCCCGCAACATGAGGGGTGACCAGCAGGTTGGGCAGGTCGGACACCGGAAACGTGTTGCAGCTCAACGGCAACAACATGTTGGTATTCTCCGCCGCCAGCACGTCGAGACCCGCGCCACCGAGCCTACCGCTGCGCAAGGCATCGGCCACAGCCGCTTCATCGATCACGCCGCCCCGGCTGGTGTTGATCAGGATGGCGCCGTGTTTCATCTTGTCGATTTCGGCCTGGCCAATCAGGTTGCGGGTGCCCGATTGCAGCGGCACATGCAGGCTCACCACGTCCGCGTCGGCGAGCAGGGTGTCGAGGCTGACCAGGCGCTTGTCGAAGCTGCTCGGGTAGGCCGGGTCGGTCGCGATGACGCGCATGCCGAAAGCCTCGGCAACGGGGGCCACGTGCTGACCGATGTCGCCGAAGCCGATCAGGCCCAGGGTCCGACCTTCCAGCTCTATGCCTGTCAGCGAAAGACGATCGGCTGCCCAGACACCGTTGCGAGTCTGATCGGTGGCCAGCTGAATTTTGCGGCTCAGGCCCAGCAACAGAGCGAACACATGTTCCACCACGCTTCTGCGGTTGGCCCCTGGGGTATGAGTGACCCAGACGCCCAGCTCCGCTGCTGCCTTGTGATCGACATTGTCATAGCCTGCGCCATGCCGGGCGACGATTCGCAGGTTTGGCGACGCCGCGATCATCGGTGCAGAGATATGGCCACCGCGCAAGAACACTGCATCGACCTGCTGCTGTATATCCGCGTAAGCAATTGCATCGGTGCCATAGCCGAGGCGAACGTCCCCGAGCGAAGACAGCGCGTTCAGAACATCTGGATGGATAGGGCTCGTTACATAGATCAAAGGCATGGTCGTCACCTCAAGAGAATTGGTGGGTGTTAGCGTCATCGCCAGCCGCCGGTGCGTTTTTACGCACGGTCGAGATCACGATCAGTCCCAGCAGGCCTGATGCGCACAGGATGAAAGCGGGAGTGGACTGATTGCCGGTGGCCCCGATCAGCCAAGTGGCCAGAAACGGGCCCGAGCCCCCGCCGATCACTGCGCCCACGCTGTGGCCGAAGGCAACACCGGTGTGGCGGATTTGCATCGGGAAAAATTCCGGCATGACCGAATAGGTACCTGCTTGGCAAAGCGCGTACGGGATCATCCCCAGTGCCAGGCCTGCCATGGCCAGATTCACCGACCCCTGCTGCATCAGCATGAACGACGGAATCGACAGCACGGCATAGGCGACGTAGGAGTAGCGCAGGATGGACTTGCCACCGCGATAGGAGCCGAGCTGCCCCGCCAACGGAATCAGGAACGCAGCGAGGATCACCGCCACCAGGACGATGGTCGATGCCTGACCCTTCGAGTAGCCCAGAATCGAGCTGAAGTAGGCCGCGATGAAGACGGTGCCGATGTAGGTGCCGATGTTCTGCACCATGGCAATCATGATGACCTTGGCCAGCGGCTTGCGGTAGTCGCGAAGCAGCTCGGCGAAGGGTTGGCCCTTCTTGACTTCGGCATCGTTTTTTCTGGAGGCGAATTCCGGGCTGTCCTCGATGCTCAGGCGCATGTAAAGACCGATGATCCCCAGGGGCAGAGCCAGCAGGAACGGAATGCGCCAGCCCCAGGACAGCATTTCCGGATCCGTCAGGCTCGCCGCCGCAAGGCCCGCGATCGCCGCCGCCAGACCCTTGCCGAATTGAGCGATGGACGGCAGGAAAGAGATGTACAGAGCGCGCCGTTGCGGGGGTGCCCACTCGCGGATGTAGCTTGCAGCACCACCGATTTCGCCGCCCGCCGAAAAGCCCTGCAGCATGCGCAGCACGACCAGCAGAACCGGCGCCCAGACACCGATCTGTGCATACCCGGGCAATAGGCCAATCAGCGTGGCAGCCACCCCCATCAGGGTGATGCTGGCGATCAGGCTGAAACGCCTGCCTACCTTGTCACCCAGCCAGCCGAAGGCGATGGCCCCCAGCGGCCTTACCAAGAACGCTGATCCGAACACCAGGAAAGTGTTGAGCAACCCTGTGGTGGCGTTATCCGAAGGGAAAAACACCAGCGCGAGGGTGGCAGCTACGTAACCGTAGACGCTGAAATCGTAGTACTCGACGAAGGTGCCGAATACGGCAGCCCTCGTGGCTTTCTTGGCCTTCCTCGTGCGCTCGTTCTCTTCAACGGTGTGCACGACTGATTCGGTCATCACGTTATTGTTATTCATGGGCACCTCAGGTTTTCGGACGCCTTCTCATAAAAAATGGGACAGTGTCCTGTTCTTGTTGTGTCTAGCTTCTAGAACGTCAGCGTGCTTGTCAACAGCGCAAGGTCATTTGCCGTGGGGTAGCCGTTGACCGCAGAATGGAGGCCCGCAGCCTTGATTAGCCCGTGATGTCTGAATCGAAGAGTCCCGACACTGCACGTCCAGCCGTTACGCCAGCGTCCAGCCACACCCGTTTGATTCAGGTCATGGATGCACTGGTCGGGCGAGCGGGCGAAGAACCATGGGGTGTGCGAGAGCTGGCGGCTCAGTTGTCGGAAAGTCGCAGCACTGTCAATCGGATCCTGGCCTCTTTGGTCGAGATGGGCCTGGCGAGCGAGGCGGGTATCGGAAAGTACGGCGTAGGCCCCAGGGTCGATGTCTTGACGAAACAGCTCAGTCACGCGAGCGCGTTGCTGGGACAAAGCGGCGAATCGCTGGACCAACTGGCCAAGGCAACGAAGTGCACCGTACTGATCGCCATTCACTGCCCGCGCAGCAGCGGCTACTTCATTGCAGCGTACGGCGAAGCGCAGGCGACCCTCACGTTCAGGCCTCGGCTGGGTGTGATGTATCCGCTCACCTTCGGCGACATTGGCCGGCAATTGGCTCAATTTCTCGATGCCGATGGCTCACGCTTGTCGCCGCGCCACGAGACTGACGATACCGACTGCAGTTTTCGCGCTGATGAGCGATCTGGCCTACTGTCGCAGTCCGAATTCCCTCCTGCCTTATCCATGTGTGTGCGCCGCATGGCGAACGGGCTGGTGGTGTCGGTCTCCGTGCATTGCGCGACCGATGCCGAGGCGCACGACCTGCAGGCGATGGACACAGGTGCGCAGCGTGTGATGGAAGAGATTCACGTGCGTCTCGAATCGATCCCCGGGCAAAATCTTCAGGCGTGTGCCACGTTCTCCAGCAAAGACGCGAAGTCCACGATTGACCGCTTTGAAAGGCTGTTGCTGCTGGCCTGCGCTTTCCCCGATGGGTCGATAACGGCGGTTCAACTGCACGCCCATCTGCAGTGCAACGCGGCAACGGCGAAAAGGCTGATCGCGTCGGGAGCGCAAGCCGAGCTGATCAGCCTGTGCGGCGGTGTTTTATACCCCGGCCCAAGGCTGTATCAATGGGCAGCCCGAATGAGCGCTGCCCAGCGCGATCTGGCCGATATCACTCGCAAAATCCTTTCGGTACTGGTTCAGGAAACCGGCGAGACCATAGCGCTTTTGTCCTACGATGATGTGACCGGAAAGGCTCAGTTCCTTGATGTCATACAGGGCTGGAGACCGATCCAGTACCAGCTTCAGGTGAACGTAGAGGTGCCGCTCTATGCCGGCGCAGCGGGCAAGGCGGTACTCGCTTATTGTCCACCCTCCATGGTCGACTCGATTGAATTGGTGAAGATCACAGAGGCGACCATCACGGACCGCGCAGTGCTGGACAACGAACTCGCGACCATCAAGCAGCGCGGCTGGGCCACTGGTGAAGGTGAGCGTGTCTTGGGCGCATTTGGGTTGGCTGTGCCGTTCTTCGTCGACGGTAAGATTCGCGGGTCCATTTCGGCAACCATCCCTCAATACCGCAAGGATGAGCGCGATCTGCCCACGCTGACCCACCTCATGCGTGACACCACCACGAAAATCGAACGCTTATTGTCGTTGGGCCTGAACAGCGGATCAGAGTAGCCCTTTGATCCAATGGGGGGCGGATTATAAATACCCCTCCACCACCCACTTCACCTTCTCCAACCCCTCCCTCAACACGTGCCTGTCCACCGACCCCAAAGCCAGGCGCAACGCATGCGGTACACAGGCGGACACAGCAAAAGGCTCGGCCGTCGATACGGCTACGCCTTCGCGCATCAGGGCCACGGTAACGCGATCGGCCCTGGCGTCTTCGGTCAGGGGCAACCACAGGAAATAAGAGCATGAATGGCTGAGGTAGGGCAGCCCGCTCAGGGCCTCGGCCGCCACTTGCTGTCGCGCCTGGGCATCCAGGCGTTTCTGTTCTTCCAGCTGCGCGACCGTGCCGTCTTCGAGCCATTTGCAGGCGAGGGCCGTCATGATGCCTGGCGTATTCCACGTGGTGGCGCGGATGACTCGTTCCAGTGCGGCCACGTGCGCGGCAGGGGCGGCGATAAAGCCGACGCGCAACCCGGTCGCGACATTCTTGGAAAGGCCGGAAACATAGAACGTGCGCTCGGGGGCCAGGGTCGCCAGCGGCGCGGGAGGGTCCTCCACCAGAAAGGCGTAGGCCGCATCTTCCACGATCCAGAGGTCATGACGGCGCGCGATCTCGACCAGTGTCTGGCGCTGGTCGCCGTCCATGACCCAGCCCAACGGGTTGTGCAGCGTTGGCATTGCGTACACCGCGCGCACCGGGCGCTGGCGACACAAGGTGGCCAATGCTTCCAGGTCGGGCCCATGCTCGCGAACCGGGATGGGCACGATGTCCAGGTGCAACGCTTCGGCGAGCACCTTGAAGCCGGAGTAGGTCAGGGCATCGGCGGCGATGACATCGCCCGGGCGCAGCATGGCCATCAAGGTCACGGCGAGCCCTTGTTGGGCGCCGTTGACCAGCAGCACATGATCAGCCGTGACGCTGAGGCCGCGCCGGCGCAAGTGGTCGGCCACGCAGGCGCGCTCGTGCGGGCGCCCCGCGTGAGGTTGATAGCGCAGCAAGGCGTCCAGATCGCCCGAACTGGCGAGTTGGCGCAAACCGCTGCGCAGCAGGTCAGCCTGATCGGGCAGTGTCGGGTAATTGAAATTGAGGTCGCACAGGCCCGCCGCGACGGTCTTTTGGTCCGTGCCGTGCCTTGGCGACAGGGACGTTTCGCGGACAAAAGTGCCCCTGCCGGTTTCGCAACTCACCAAGCCCATTGCCTGCAACTCGGCGTACACCCGCGAGGCAGTGACCAGGGCCATGCCTTCGGCTGCCGCAAGGTGACGGTGGGTTGGCAGGCGTGTGCCGGGTGCCAGGCGACCCGAGCGAATATCGGCCGATACGCGGTCGACCACTGTTTTGTAACGGGAGGCAGGCATGGGGAACATGTATCCATGACAATTTTTTGATTGTTCTGATGGTGCGCCCTAGCATGCCACTCGTGCAAACCCAGCGAGCGAATGTCATGAAACAGGCAGCAGCGTCAGCCCAGTCGTCGAACCTTGCAGCCAGCGGCTGGGGCAGTGGATTGATCGGCGTGATCATGTTCAGCGGGTCGTTGCCTGCCACCCGCCTGGCTGTGATGGCGTTCGAACCGCTGTTCCTGACCGTGTGTCGGGCCAGCATCGCCGGCAGCCTGGCGGTGCTGCTGCTGATGGTGTTCAACGAGCAGCGTCCCAGTCGCGCGCAGTTCTCTTCCCTGTGTATCGTCAGCCTTGGCGTGGTGTTGGGCTTCCCGTTACTGACCGCCCTGGCGTTGCAGCATGTGACGTCGGCGCATTCCATCGTGTTCATCGGTCTGCTGCCGCTGAGTACGGCGCTGTTCGCGGTGCTGCGCGGCGGCGAGCGCCCGCAGCCGATGTTCTGGGTGTTCTCCGGGCTGGGCAGCGCGATTGTCGTGGGCTTTGCGCTGTGGCAGGGGCTCAGTGCCTCACCCCTGGGCGATGCGCTGATGCTGTTGGCGGTGCTGGTCTGCGGGCTGGGCTACGCCGAGGGCGCCAAGGTGTCGCGCGCGCTGGGGGGTTGGCAGGTGATCTGCTGGGCCCTGGTGATCTGCCTGCCGCTCATGCTCCCGCTGGCGCTGCTGACTCGCCCGCACACCTTCAGCGACATCAACCCCACCGCGTGGCTCAGCCTGGCGTATGTCTCGGTGTTCGGCGTGCTGGTGGGATTAGTATTCTGGTATCGGGGGCTGGCCCTGGGGGGCACCGCCGCCGTCGGCCAACTGCAGTTGTTGCAGCCGTTCTTCGGCCTGGCCCTGGCGGCGAGCGTGCTCGACGAACAGGTCAGTGCAGCGATGCTGGGCGTGACCCTGGCGGTGATCGCGTGCGTCGGCATGGCCCGAAAACACGCACGCTGAGAGGAATGAACGATTGATGATCGTATTCCTGGACCTTGATGCCGGTCAGCAAGGTGTGATCGAGGGCAGCTCATTGCACGCCGGATGAACCGAACTCAACGTTCGGCTCATCGACCGTTTCGGCCGCCGCCGCCAGCCGGTCGGCCTTGCTCACGTATTTGGGTTTGCGCGGCGCCAGTTTGGCGTTGGCCTTCTTGGCATGCGCTTCAAGCAGTTGCTTGATCTTTTTACGCCGATTCATAGGTGTTGACTCCAGCATTCGAGGCGCCATGCTACCAGCTTGAACACCTCGACCGCTGCCCTGGTCAGGCGTTGGAATCGTCGGCGACGAACAGTGCTTCAACCTCGGGCGTGAGCTGGTTGGCAGCGCCCAGGTAGTCGATCAGCTGTGCCGCGCGGCTGCCGCGCAAGCCGGCGGTGGTGAGGGTGGCATCGAACACATAGGTGAACACGCCGGACACGGCGAACGCCTTGAGCTGGGCGATGGCCCGGGACTGGCCGGGCAGGGACGCCTGGAAGGTCTCGCTGGCGAAGAAGCGACGACGTGCCAGCGGTGTCTGGAAGGCGATTTCCAGCACGGCCAGGCGCTCACGTGCGGGTGTCGCGAAGTGGGCGACATGGGGCGCCGGCGGGTGGCTGCCGTCGTTGTCGAAGGGCGCGCACAGATGCAGGCGCACTTTCAGCACGGCGGGATCGTCGGCGAGCAAAGGGCCCAGCTCTTCACGCAGGTAACGATGCAAGTCCTCGAGGCTGTGGCGCGGGCTCAGGTGCACGTGGATGCGATCGGCGTGGTCGGGGCCGTTGAGGGTGTCGTCATTGAGACGATTGACCAGGGTGAGCGAGCCTTGCGGCAAGTCGTAGGCCAGGGTCTCGGCGAACATGTTCTGCTCGTCGCTGAATAGAATCGGGCTTGCCGTTTGAAAGCGTTGCTGCGCCTGGGCGGTCAGAAAGCCGATCTCGACCCCGCCATCGAGCTCGTAGTCGTCGATCTCGAGCACACCTTCGGCCAACGGCCATAAATGCGCGTCCTGCTCGCGCGAAAGGTGATGCTGGATGTACAGGCCCAGGCCGGGAAGGCGGGCGCAGAGCGGGCCGTGCACGTCGCGCCAGTACGTGGCGAAAATCTCGTGCGGCACCTGCTCGCGACGCTTGACGGTGGTATAGCTGTTGATCTGAATCATAGGGGCACCCTGGGTGGCAAAAAAGGCCGGTTGGCGTGCCTGTAAGAGCCGGGGCAGGTGCCGACGTTCAGCCCAAGTGCCGAGGTGCACTGCGCAGCAGCGTCCCTGCGGTCATGTATACGCTCGCTCACGGCTGTAAGCGCGACGGCAGAAATGCTAGATTACGCGCCATGAATGCCTTGCGAACCCACTGCTCAGCCATTGCCTGGATGCTCTATGCCGTCGTCCTGTTCAATGGGCTCGCGTGCAGTGTGGGTCACGGGCAGATGATGCAGGCGTTCGTCGGCCATGCCGGGCCGGCCGCCGAGCACACGGCCCCTGGCCTGCACGCCGGGCATGGCGGCCACGGCGGTCACCCTGAGATGCACATGCCGATGGCCGGGCAGGCGAAGACAATCGATCTGTCGGGCAGCATGAACGGGCAGTCTGGTGACTGTGCATTCGCCGGCACCCTGACCCTGGCGATGATTTTCTTCGTGGCCCTGGGTTGGCTCATACGCACTCGCCAACCACGACCTGTGTTGCCCACACCCTGGTGCGGCGACCCGGCCCGCCATGTCTTCCCGGGGCTCAACCCACAAGCGCCCTGACGCCCCCCCCCCCGAAAGCGCGAGCGCCGCTCGTGCCAATCGATCCGAATCATTTGAATCTCGCCGGGACCCGCTCCCGGCCGGGCGCGTTCAACCGTGGGTGAGTTCCTATGTCTGCAACACCTTCACAACCTGTTCCATCCTCCGGCGAGGCCTTGATCGCCTTGCTCAAGCGGCTGCACTTTTACATCGGTCTGTTCATCGGTCCGTTCCTGTTGGTGGCGGCTCTGAGCGGGGTGTTCTATGCGCTCACGCCGCAACTCGAAGAGGCCCTTTATGCACAGGCCCTGCACACCGACTCCCGCGGCGAGCCGCTCAGCCTCGCGGCGCAGGTGCAACGGGCACAGGCCGTGGCCGGTGAGGCCGGGCACGTGGCGGCGGTGCGTCCTGCACAGGCGCCAGGCAATACCACTCGGGTCATGTTCAGTGATCCGGGCTACGGGCCTTCGGAACATCGCGCGGTGTTCATCGACCCGGTCACCGGCGACATTCGCGGCGACATGAAGGTCTACGGCACCAGTGGTGTATTGCCGTTGCGCACCTGGATCGATCAGTTTCACCGTGGCCTGTTTCTGGGTGACCCGGGCCGCGTGTACAGCGAACTGGCAGCGTCATGGCTGTGGCTCGCGGCGTTGGGCGGCCTGGTGTTGTGGGCGGTGCGCCGTCGCCGGCTGCGCACCGCCCAGGGCGGGGTTCGCCGCTGGCACGCAACGATGGGCGTCTGGCTGTTACTGGGCCTGCTGTTCTTTTCGGCCACGGGCCTGACCTGGTCGCAATACGCCGGCGACAACATCGGCGTGCTGCGCGCCCACTACGGCTGGTCGACGCCCAGCATCTCCACGGCGCTCGGTGTGTCGACGCACGCCGCGATGCCCGTAGACGAGCATGCCGCGCATCACCTGCACGCCATGCCGCAGGCGGCGACAGCTGCGGCGGCGCTGGATCCACGCCTGTTCGACAGCGTCCTGGCCACTGCCCGTGCCGCTCAGATCGATGCGGCCAAGGTCGAGATCAGGCCCGCTGCCCGCGGCGACAAGGCCTGGGTGGTCAGTGAGATCGATCGACGCTGGCCGACCCAGGTCGACGCCGTGTCCATCGACCCGCACAGCCTGAAGGTGGTCGACCAGGTTGCGTTTGCCCAGTACTCGCTGCCGGCCAAGCTCACCCGCTGGGGTATCGATGCGCACATGGGCGTGCTGTTCGGCGTGGTCAATCAACTGGTGTTGGTGCTGATGGGCGGCGGCCTGGCGGGCATGGTCGTGCTGGGTTACCTGATGTGGTGGCGCCGGCGCCCGACGCTCGCCCCCCAGGCAACCCTGCTGGGCGCCTGGCGCTGCCTGGGCCTGGGCACCCGCGTCGGTGTGGCGCTGGTCGCGCTGTTGCTGGGCCTGGCATTGCCAGTGATGGGCTGGAGCCTGCTGGGCTTTTTGCTGCTGGACGCCGTCTGGTTGCGCCAGCAGGCGCCAAAGGCCGTGGTCCAGTAACCTCTGGTGCAGCGTGGGCCGGGAAGGGCGCAATGCCCCCCGGCTTGTGCTGCGGCGCTGCCGCTACCAGGGTGCGCGGCATGGCGGGCCGGAGGCGAACCGCCCGCTCGCCCTGAGCCCTTGGTATTCTCCCTGCGCAGCGCCTGCGGTTCAGGCTTCAGGCGACGCCGTGAGGTCTGGCATCAGCACGCCCGACCCACCTCTTTGGATTGCCCATGAGGGTTCTCATGACCGACATCAGCACCTTGATCGACAACAGCCTTCACGCCTTCCGTACGTCCGACGGCCGTGAGCACCGGTATTACTCGCTGCCTTCGATACAGGCACAGGCCTACCCGCAGTTGGATCGCCTGCCTGTAGTGATTCGCCTGCTGCTGGAGTCGGTGCTGCGCAATTGCGATGGCAACAAGGTACTGCCGGCCCATGTCCAGGCGCTGGCCGGCTGGCAAGCCAATGGCCGCCGCGAGCAGGAAATCCCGTTCGTGGTGGGCCGGGTGCTGCTGCAGGATTTCACCGGCATTGCGCTGCTGACCGACCTGGCGGCCATGCGCAGTCAGGCCGAGAAGCGCGGGGCCAATCCCGCGGCGATCGAACCATTGGTGCCCGTGCACCTGGTGGTCGACCACTCGGTGCAGACCGAGTTTTCCAATGTGCCCGACGCCTTGCGCCTGAACATGGAGGCCGAGTTCAGGCGCAACCGCGAGCGCTACGAACTGATGAAGTGGGGCATGCAGGCGTTCGAGACATTCAAGGTGATTCCACCGGGCATCGGCATTTGCCATCAGATCAACCTCGAGCACCTGGCCCAGGGGGTGATCGCCGGCGAGCACGTGGTGTACCCGGACACGCTGGTCGGCACCGACAGCCACACCACCATGATCAATGGTATTGGCGTGCTGGGCTGGGGCGTCGGCGGTATCGAAGCCGAGGCAGCCATGCTCGGCCAGCCCCTCTACCTGCTGATGCCGGACGTGGTAGGCGTCGAGCTCAAGGGGCGCCTGCGGCCCGGCGTGACCGCCACCGATGCCGTGCTGCAGATCACCCAGACCCTGCGCGCGGCCAAGGTGGTCGGCAAGCTGGTCGAGTTTTTCGGTGAGGGTGCGCGGTCGCTGAACGCTACTGATCGCGCGACCATTGCCAACATGGCGCCCGAATACGGGGCGACCACGGGCTATTTCCCGGTGGACGACAAGACGTTGGAATACTATGCGCAAACCGGTCGCAGCGCTGGCCAGGTCGAGTTGATCGAGGCCTATTTCAAGGCACAGCAGCTGTTCGGTTCGCCGGCCCCGGGCAGCATCGACTACTCGACGCTGATCAGCATCGAGCTCGATGGGATCGTCCCCGGCGTATCCGGTCCCAAGCGTCCCCAGGACCGGGTCGACCTGAACGCACTGGGCAAGCGCTTCGATGACGTGTTGCTGCAAGACACCCACAGCGGTGGATACGGCAAGTCGGCGGCCCAGCTCGAACAGGTGCATGGCGTCGTCGCCAGGCCGGCCGGCGCGCCGGGGCCGGTGCAGGCCTACGAGATCGGGCACGGCCACATTCTGGTGGCGGCGATCACCTCGTGCACCAACACCTCCAACCCCGACCTGCTGATCGCGGCCGGCCTGCTGGCGAAAAAGGCCGTGGAAAAAGGCCTCACCGCCAAGCCCTGGGTCAAGACCCTGTTCACTCCCGGCTCACGGGTGGTCACGGCCTACCTGGCGCAGGCGGGCCTGATCGAGCCCCTCAGCCGTCTGGGGTTCGACATTGCCGCTTACGGTTGCGGTGCTTGCGTGGGCAACATCGGCCCGCTGGCCGCCGAGCTGGAAGCCGTGGTTGTCGGTCAGGACCTGGTGTGCAGCGCCGTGTTGTCGGGCAATCGCAATTTCGAGGCGCGGATCCATGGCAACCTGCGCGCCAATTTCCTCGCCAGCCCGCCCCTGGTCGTCGCGTTCGCGCTCGCCGGTACCACCCGGTGTGACCTGAGCACTGAGGTGCTGGGCCATGATGCCAGCGGCCAGCCGGTGCGCCTGGCCGACCTCTGGCCCAGCGACGAGGACATCCGCGCCCTCAGCGCTCAGGCAGCGAGTGCGCACGAGTACAAGGCTCTCTATGCCGACCTGACCCGCGATCACGACCTGTGGAACGCAATCAAAACCACTGAAGGCGCGGTCTACGACTGGCCCGTGTCGACCTACGCCGCCGAGCCGGATTTTTTCGATCCCGAGCAGACCACTCGGCCCATCACCGGCGCGCGTGCGCTGGCGATCCTGGGCGACTCGATCACCACCGACCATATCAGCCCCGCCGGCACCATCACCGTGCAATCACCGGCGGGCCAATGGCTGGCAGCATACGGCGTGGCGCCGCAGGACTTCAACACCTACGGCGCACGCCGCGGCCATTTCGAAGTCATGGTGCGCGGCACGTTCGCCAATGTCCGCCTGAAAAACCGGATGCTGCCGGCGCGTGCCGACGGTAGCACCGACGAAGGCCCGTTCACGCTGCTGCAACCCAGCGCCGTGCGCACCACGCTGTTCGAGGCGTCGCGTCATTACCTGGCCGAGCAGACTCCTGTGCTGATCTTCGCCGGCGAAGAATACGGCAGCGGTTCCAGCCGTGACTGGGCCGCCAAGGGCACGCGCCTGTTGGGCGTGCGCGCCGTGATCGCCAAGAGCTTCGAGCGCATTCATCGCAGCAACCTGGCCGGCCTGGGCGTGTTGCCGCTGCAGTTCAGGGCCGGTGAAGACGCGCAGACCCTGGGCCTGGACGGCTCGGAGTCGTTCGATATTCTGGGCCTGGAGGCCGGCGTGCGGCCGGCGCAGGACGTGACCCTGCGGGTGACCTCGCGCGACGGCCAGCGGCGGGAGGTGGTCCTGCTGGCGCGTATCGACACGGCCATCGAAGCGACTTATTTCAGCCACGGTGGCATCCTGCCGTTCGTGCTGACGAGTTTATTGGAGGCCGATGCTCAACGACGCGCGCAGAGCTGACTGATCCTGTCCGCCTGTTCCAGCCGGTCGAGCGCCATGAGTGTTTCGCCCAACTGCTCAGCGGCATGCGTATCCAGGGCCTTGGCGGCGTTGTGCTGGAATTTGGTCATGATGCTTTCCAGCGGGGCGGGCTGATCGCGGGTCCGGCCGTACGGGCTGTGCAAACGCCGGCTCAGGCGCCGTCCATCGTGCAGCATGATGTGCAACTCGGTGAGGTAGTGCCCGGGCTCGGCCAGTGAAGGCGTGGGGTGCGGCTGCGCTTCAATACGTTGCATCATGGCCAAGGCCTGCGCGTCTTCGATGGCGTTCTGGTTGAAACTGTCGAGCACGATGCAGCCGTCGAGCAGCGCCCGTGCCAGGCAATACTGCACGCTGAACTTGGCATCCAGGCCGTCGCGCAGCTGCGGTCGGTTGACGTGCGTCAGGCGCAGCGGGTGCATCAGCACCTCGATGGTGGCGACATCTGCGGCGTCGAAAGCGTAGTCGCGGCGCAGCGAGGACAGTGCATCGAGGCTGGCGTGGGTGCTGTCGCAGCACGGATACAGCTTGATCCCGATACCCGGTTCGACGATGTCCCACGGGTCGCCCCAGTGTTCCAGGGCCAGGGCTGGCGTGTAGTTGCCCGCGCCGTTGAACACCTCGAAAAAACCCTGGCGATGTTCAAAGGCATCGAGACTGGCGGTGAAGCCATTCTGGGCCAGAAGCGCCGCCATCAGGCCGTTTCGGGCTGCGTGGCCAACGTGGTAGGGCTTGGCCATGGTGCCGAAATTGGCCTTCACGCCCGAGGCCAGCGACACACAAAGACCCAGCGCCAGCGCCGTCTGCCGTTCATCCAGCCCCAGCAGCTTCGCACTGCCCGCTGCGGCGCCGAACACCCCCAGCGTCGCAGTGGGATGCCAGCCCTTGTCGTAATGGTGGAAGTTCACGCTGCGCGCCAGCCGCGCCTGAGCTTCAAACCCGGCGACATAGGCCAGCAATAACTGCCTGCCGGTGCACGCCCGGCTGGCGGCCACGGCCAGCAGGGCGGGCAGCACCGGTGCGGTGGGGTGGCCGCCCATGGCGATGTTGACGTCATCGAAATCCAGCGCATGGGCTGCTGCACCATTGACCAGTGCGGCGCACAGCGGCTCCAGCCGCTCGCGGCGGCCCAGTACGGCAACGGCGCCTGGCGTATTCATGCCGGGCGTGCGCAGCAGGGTGTCCACCACCGGTTCACGTGCGCCAGCCAGGGCGCAGCCCAGGGTATCGAGCATGGCGAGCTTGGCGTTGAGCAGGGCCTGGGGCTCCAGTTGCTCGTATGTCGCCTTATACAGGTGTGCGGCCAGCGCAGTGGTCAGGGTCATGATCAGTCCAGTCGTGGGGACGCCGGCGTCGACGGCGCGCGTCGATGCCTAGGTCGGGGCGGTGGTGAGGGTTGGGGGGGAGGGCGAGCTTGGCTACCTGAGCACGGAGATCGCTCCGGTCAGCACGGCGAACGCCATGTAGGCCAGTGAGGCGAGCAGCACCCACTTCCAGGCGAACCGCTGGAAGTCGCCCAGGTCGGCCTTGATGATGCCCAGCAGTGCCCACAACGGCGCCGAGGCCGGGCCGATCGAATGGGCCATCTGGCCGATCACCGCCGCGCGGGCAATCTCCATGGCGGGAATGTCATACCGACCGGCCATTTCCGCCAGCACGGGCACGATGCCGAAAAAGTAAGCATCGTTCGCCATGAAGAAACTCAGCGGAATGCCGATCACCGCAGTCGCCAGCGGGATCAGTGAACCCAGGTGATCCGGCAAGCCGCCGACGAAGGCTTCGGCCATCGCCGTGGTCATGCCGGTCTGGGTCAGAATGCCGGTGAACACGCCAGCACCCAGCACCAGCATGACCACGGGCACCGCGCTCGCCGCATGGCGTTGAATGACGGCGCCCTGCTCGGACGCCCGCGGTACGTTGATGAACAGGGCAATCACGAAACCGGCGATGAACAACACCATGAGGTTGGCGATGCCCAGCACCAGGCACGTCAGCAGCAGCACGGTCAGCACCGCATTCACGGCGGTTCGGCCGTTGGCGGCGTGTTCGGCCTGGCAACTGTCGGCCATGATCTGCGCGGACACCCGGGCGATGTGCTGCGGATCGATGGCCTTGCGCGCCTGGCGACCCAGCACGTAGGCGATCAGGCAAACGAAGGCGCAGGACAGTATCATCGGTCCGAGCATGGCCGCGAAGTACTCGCCGGCATCCAGGTGCAGCACGCTGATTGCCCGGGTGGCGGCGCCGCCCCACGGGGTTGTGCCGGACACGGTGCCCAGGGCCATGGTGGCGACGGTGGCAATGATCAACGGGTTGATGTGCAGCCTTTTGTACAGCGGCAGGAACGCCGAGCAGATGATCATGTAGCTCGTCGTGCCATCACCGTCCAGCGCTACCAGGCACGCCAGCACGGCGGTGCCCACGCAAATGTTCACCGGGTCGCCCTTGGACACGCGAATGATCAGCCGCGACAAGGGGTCGAACAGTCGCGCATCCATCATCAGGCCGAAGTACAGCACCGCGAATAGCAGCAATACGGCCGTGGGCGCTACGGTCTTGATGCCGGCGGCGATCATCTCGCCCAGCTGCGCGCCTTGCCCGGTGAACAGCAGGAAAAAAGCCGGTATCACGATGATTGCGACGAATGCGGTCATCCATTTGCGAATGACGCACACCATGAATACGGCCAGCGTGGCGAAACCGAGGACGGCCAGCATGTCAGACCCTCCTCGGCAGTCGTTGAACAGTCATGGGCGAAGCCTCTTGTTTTTATGGGTCTGGGGATGACGACGGCGCCCAGGTCCAGCGCCTGGGACAAAATCTATCAACGCTCTGTCGTTAAGCCTAACGACAAATACTAAAGGTCGATTGAAGCTCTGCTTAACACCCGTTAAGCTGCCCCCATGAAACTGGACATCGAAAAACTGAGGGTTGTGGCGCAGGTCGGCCGAGTCGGCTCAATGACCGCTGCCGCCCGCAGCCTGCACCTGACACCCTCGGCGGTGTCGCAGACCGTGCAGCGCGTGGAAAGCCTGATCGGCTTGCCGCTGTTCGAGCGTCGGCCGCATGGCATGCTTCTCACCGATGCTGGCGAGCGGGTGGTCCAGCGGGTCAACCTGATGGAAGCCCAACTGGCGCAGCTGGAAACCGAGCTGCGCAGTGTGGCGGAAGGCCGCGCAGGGCATTTGTCGCTGGGCGTCTTCCCCACCCTGGGGTCCTCGCTGTTGCCGCGTATCGTCATGGACTTTCGCGCGCAGCATCCGGACATCACCCTGAATGTGCGCAGCACCCGGTTGGCGGCGCTGCGCACTCTGGTGGCGTCTGGCGAGCTGGACCTGGCGATCACCTGGACGTACCCGTGGCTGACCGAGCCGTCATCCACGTTGCAACTGAGGACCGACCCCACGGTGGTCCTGCTTCCGGCAGGGCATGCCTTGGCACAGGAACAGGGACCTGTGAACCTGGCGCGCCTGGCCGACGAGGCCTGGGTGTGCCGGTCCGATGGCCACGACATCACCGAGCTGCTGCACCGCGCCGCCGCCGGCTGCAATTTCACCCCCCGGGTCAGCATGCTGGCCAACGATTATCAGGAAGCGCAGGCGATGGTCGCCGCCGGCCTGGGCGTCGCATTGGCGCCGAAACTGTCCACCACTACGTGCAGGGCGGACATCATCGTGCGCGACCTCGACGATTCGGTGCCGTCGCGGCAGTTGCACCTGGTGCAGCCGCCCCAGCGCAGCAGCCCGGCGGTGGAACACATGATTGCGCTGCTGCGCGACCTTCTTGGCAACTAAGCGGCTTTTCAGCGGGTCGACATCAGGCCGGTTCCAGGGTGCACGGCCACACAAACAGTGCGATCGGGTCGAGCCATAAACCCGCAAAGCACCAATAAGTGGCAGAATCCCCACCACTTGATTGGAGAACATTATGCTTGGCGTGTTTGAACGACGGCTCGACCCTTTCCCGCCTGACGAAGCGCCCCCGCCGCCGCTGGGCCTGATGCGCTTCCTGTGGGCCTGCACCCGTGGTGCGCGCGGCTATATCCTGGCGCTGGCATTGCTCAGCGCCAGTGTGTCGATTTACGAGGCCTGGCTGTTTTCGTTCCTGGGCCAGGTCGTGGACCTGCTCTCGACCTGGCAGGCCGGCGGCGCGATCAACGAAGGGGAAGGCCGCGTGCTGTGGGGGATCGGCATCGTGCTGGTGATCAGCATCGGCCTGGTCGCGCTGCGCACCATGGTCCAGCACCAGGTGCTGGCGATCAACTTTCCCCTGCGCCTGCGCTGGGATTTCCATCGGCTGATGCTGCGCCAAAGCCTGTCGTTCTTTTCCGATGAATTTTCCGGGCGGGTCACCACCAAGGTGATGCAGACGGCCCTGGCCGTGCGCGAAGTGCTGTTCACCCTGATCGAAATCCTGCCTGGCATTGGTGTGTATTTCATTGCCATCATTGCCCTGGCGGGCGGTTTCGCGCTGAAACTGATGCTGCCGTTCCTGGCCTGGATCGTCCTGTTCGGGCTGGCCATGCTGTACTTCGTGCCGCGCCTGGGCAAAGTCGGGCAGGAGCAGGCCAATGCGCGGTCGTCGATGACCGGGCGGATCTCGGACGCCTACACCAACATCACCACCGTCAAGCTGTTCTCGCACTCCAAGCGCGAGGCCCATTTTGCGCGGGCCGCCATGGAAGACTTCAAGCTCACCGGGTTTCGCCAGATGCGCCTGGTCAGCCAGTTCGAAATCGTCAACCAGGCCCTGGTGGTGGGGCTGATCATGGGCGCGGGCGGCTATGCGCTGTGGCTGTGGCACCAGGGCCAGGTCGGCACCGGTGCGGTGGCGGCGATCACCGCCATGGCACTGCGCATCAACGGCATGTCGCACTGGATCATGTGGCAGATGACCTCGCTGTTCGAGAACATCGGCACGGTGCAGGACGGCATGGACACCCTGACCCGCGGGCCCAAGGTGCAGGATGCGCCCGACGCCGGCACGCTGGTGACCCGCGGCGGCGCGGTGACCTTCGACAACGTGAGTTTCAACTACAACGGTGAACGCCAGGTGCTCGATGGCCTGAACCTGGACATCCGTGCCGGTGAGAAAATCGGCCTGGTGGGCCGTTCCGGGGCGGGCAAGTCCACGTTGATCAACCTGCTGCTGCGCTTTTATGACGTGGACAGCGGCGAGATTCGCGTCGACGGGCAAAACGTCGCCAAGGTCACCCAGGACAGCCTGCGCAGCGCCATCGGCATGGTCACCCAGGACACCTCGCTGCTGCACCGCTCGATTCGTGACAACATCGCCTACGGTCGCCCCGACGCCACCGATGAAGACATCCACCGGGCGGCCGCCAACGCCCAGGCCGACGGCTTCATCAGCCAACTCAGCGACCGCCAGGGCCATACCGGCTACGACACCCTGGTCGGTGAGCGCGGTATCAAACTGTCCGGTGGCCAGCGTCAGCGGGTGGCCATCGCCCGGGTGATGCTCAAGAACGCGCCGATCCTGCTGCTGGACGAGGCCACCAGTGCGCTGGACTCGGAGGTGGAAGTGGCGATCCAGGAGAGCCTGGACGAAATGATGCAGGGCAAGACCGTGATCGCCATCGCCCACCGACTGTCCACCATCGCCGCGATGGATCGCCTGATCGTGATGGATGCCGGGCGCATCATCGAGCAGGGCACCCACGCCGAACTGCTGGCCAGAAACGGCACCTACGCGCGCCTGTGGCAACACCAGAGCGGTGGCTTCCTGGGCGAGGATCAGGGTGTGATGGAGGCGCTGGAGTAGCGCCAGGCTGGAAGTTGTCCGCAGCGGCGGGCTTTGCCGCCATCGTCAGCGCAGGTGCCGGTCGATCCACTGCTCGAGTGTGGTGGTGTCGATGTGTTTGCGCGCGTTATAGGTATCGGCCTTGGGCCAGGCCACGCCTCTGCCTTCGGCGAAGACCGCCCGGTATTTGCGCATCGAATCATCCGGCGCTTCGGCCAACTCGGCCTTGAGCGCAGGCACTGTCCATTGGGTGCGCTCTACGTGCCGTTCGAGCAGTCGATCAACGGTGTCCGCCAACTGGCGAAAGGTGACGGTGTCGCCTGCCGTGAACACCACTTGATCGACCTGCGCGGGATCGAACAGGATGGCGGCGGTCAAGCGGCCGATATCTTGCGGTGTCGTGAGGGTCACGGCATTGTCCCAACTGCCCAGGGCGCGAATGACGTTGTGCTCGAGGTCGACGACGCCAAACGCAGGCTCGAACAGGAAACTGGTGAACATGCCGGTGGAAATGATCAACCAGTGCACACGCGACTGGCCGCGCAGCACGTCGCGCACATCCAACTGCTCGTCGAACAGGTTTTGCGGGCTGCCGCGCCCGATCACGTCGTAGTCCACGCCGAATTGCCAGGGCACGTAGCGCTTTACGCTGGAGCGCACCGCTGCGCGCGCGAGTTTGATCTGTGTCCCGGCACCGGCGGCGAAGCCAAGGCAACTGACGACCGTATCGAAGCGGCTGAACAAAGCCGCAAGCTGGCCCTCGGCGTCTTGTGCCGCATCGCCCGCGACGGTGTCGATACCCAGAGCCTCCAGCTCATCGAGGGTCTGGCGCCTGGCAGCGGATGCGGTGTCATGCACGTCTCGCAACATCACGGTGACCCGTGCTGCCGGTTGCAGCGCCAGTTCGCGAAGAAGGGCCATGCCCAGTTCTCCGGCGCCCAGAACGAGCAGGTTGTCGGGGGTGGTAGAAGGCTGCGGGGGCATGGCTCACTCCTGGTCAATGATCGGCACGGATTGCGTTTTTATCCTGTCATCATTGGCGAACATTCAGAAGAAGGCACACGAGTGATACCGCATGAACGCACTGAGTGAAGATGACGTGATTCGCCTCTCGCAAGCCGCGTGTGAGGCGCTGAGCGCCGAAGATGCCGGGCTCAAGCGCGAGGTCTTGACCCATGCAGGCAATCGCTGGTCATTGGGGATCGTGCACACGCTGGGGGTCGCCGGCACACTGCGGCATGCCGATATCGGTCGGCGCCTGCCGGGCGTCACCCAGCGCATGCTGACGCGCAGCCTGAGGCAACTGGAGCGGGACGGACTGATCGCCCGGCGCGACTACGGCGAAGTGCCGCCGCGTGTCGACTACGAGCTGACGGCACTGGGCCGCAGTTTTCTGGCGAACATGGTGCCGATGTGGACCTGGTTGCTGGACAATGCCGAGCAGTTTCGGGCGGCACGAGCCCGGTTCGACGACCTGGCCATGCGCACTGCGCAGGAGCGGCGAATCGGGCAAGCATGACGCTGAATCAGGCAAGCGCGGGTTCGACAGGTGCCTATACTGGCTATTTTGATGTCGCCGTCCTGCGCGGTGCCTTGCCGGCGCACAGGGGTGGGTATGGGGAAGAGGGCTGGGCGCACCATGCAACCGCACGCTATTCGATTCGCTTGCACAGGCTGTGGGGGATGCTGCAAAGGCAGGCTAATTCCGCTCACGCTCCAGGAAACCCGGCAGTGGCTGCAGCGCGGGCACGACGTGGCGGTGATTCTGGAGGCCTTCGACGCTTCGACCTGGCCCTCGCAGCCTGAGCAGTGGGCCCACAATGCGCGTCGCAGCGTCGAGGTGGGCAGCGGCCGCGCGAAGGTCCGTGTCATCGCCGTGTTCGCAGCCAATGCGCTCAACCATTGCCCGAACCTGGGCGAAAACGACCTCTGTGGTATCTACCACGAGCGCCCGCTGGTGTGCCGCATCTACCCGATGGAAATCAATCCGTTCATCACCTTGCGGCCCGAACACAAGGGGTGTCCCCCCGAGGCCTGGCAGCAGGGGGAGGTGCTGTTCACCGACCGCATCGTCGACCCCGCCTTGCAGAGGCAGGTCAACCAGTCTCGCCAGGCGGACCGCGACGATGCCCGGGCCAAGGTCGCCGTGTGCGAAGCGCTCGGCTTGACCGTCGCCGCCTGGAAAGAGGATGCACTGGCCGTCTACCTGCCGGACCGAGTGCAGTTGGCCGATGCCATCGCACGCCAGGACGCCGGCCTGGCCGCAGCGCCTGCCGCGTGCTGGCGAGTGCGCGTGGACACCCCGGGGCTGTCCGAGCGACTCGCGGTCGCCGGCGTGGCCCTGGCGCCCGCAGCGGCAGCGGCGGGCTATACGTTCTATCCGCTGAAATAGGCAATAACGCGCTTGGATTGGGCAAGTGGCGGCGGGCGTTCGCACGCATACTCGATACGATTTGCCAGGAGTAGCCGCGACGCGAGCCTGCTCATCGACACCCTTTGCCGCGAGTCGGGCCGCGTGCAGTGGCTCGCCGCGCCGGCCGCCCACGCCGTTCAATTACGATAACCGACAAGCCGCTGAAACGAGTCGGCATGGGCTTTACTCTGATGTCTACGTGATGAGAAGCCGGACCGTGATTCACCCCATAAAAAACCGATGAGGACCGCTGCAATGACTGATCCGACCGATAAGACGTTGCCCGACCCGGCCAGCGCCGATGCTTTGTTCAAGGAACTGACCACGCCCTCACGGCGCAACTTCCTGCGCACCATGGGCATCTCCGGCATGGCCGCGGCCACGGCGCCGGTGTGGGCCCAGGCCGCGCAACTCGCCGCCCCGGTGGATGACAGCGAGAAGCCGCTGGGCAAGGGCGAGCAGCGGATAACCCTCACGGTCAACGGGCAGCCGCACACGCTCAACGTTCCCGGCAACGCTGTGTTGCTGGACGTGTTGCGCGATCAACTGCAACTGACCGGCACCAAGAAGGGGTGCGATCACGGCCAGTGCGGCGCCTGTACCCTGCACATCAACGGTCAGCCGGTGAACAGCTGCCTGTCCCTGGCGGCCATGCACCAGGGCGATGACATCACCACCATCGAAGGCCTGGAGCGCAACGGTCAGTTGCATCCCATCCAGGAAGCCTTCTGGGCCCACGACGCGTTCCAGTGCGGTTACTGCACCAGCGGTCAGATGATGACCGCCGCAGCGATCATCAATGACCCGGACATTGGCGCGGACGATGCCAGCGTTCGCGAGGCCATGAGCGGTAACATCTGCCGCTGTGGGGCCTACAAGAATATCCTCGCCGCCGTGCAGGATGCCCGCAGCAAAGTACAGGGAGCCCGCTGATGAGAGCCTTGGAATACACCCGCGCCACCAGCCCGGAGCAGGCCATCGCCACCCATGCCCGGCAAGAGGCCACCGCCTACCTGGCAGGGGGCACGACGTTGATCGACCTGGTGAAGATCGACATCATGCAGCCCGACCGGGTCATCGACGTGCACACGCTGGGCCTGAACCAGATCGAAACCCTGAACGACGGTCGCACCCGCATTGGCGCCATGGTTTCCAATACCCAGTTGGCCCATCATCCGCGCATCAAAAGTGCCTATGCCGTGCTGTCCCAGGCGCTGCTGTCCGGCGCCACCACGCAATTGCGCAATAAGGCCACCACGGCCGGCAATGTCATGCAGCGCGTGCGCTGCAACTACTTTCGCGACGGCATTTCGGCCTGCAACAAACGCGTGCCCGGTTCGGGCTGTGCGGCCATCGGCGGGCACAATCGCAGCGTCCATGCGGTGCTGGGCACCAGCGACCAGTGCATTGCCAGCCACCCTTCGGACATGTGCGTGGCCATGGCGGCCATCGGCGCCCGCGTCACCGTGCAGGGGCCCGACGGCACCCGGGACATCGACTTCCAGGATTTTCATCTGCTGCCGGGCGCCACGCCCTGGCAAGAGCACGCCCTGCGCCCCAACGAGCTGATCACCCACGTCACCCTGGACGCGCCGTTGCCGAACAGCCAGTCCGCATACCTGAAGTTGCGCGATCGTGCGTCGTACCAATTCGCCCTGGCGTCCAGTGCGGTGATTCTGGTGCTGGACGGTCAGGTCATTCGCGAGGCCCGTATTGCGCTGGGCGGCGTCGGCACCAAGCCATGGCGTGCGCTGGAGGCCGAGCGCGCGCTGCGCGGGGCGACGGCCACCGCGCAGAACTTCGCCAAGGTGGCTGCGCTGGCGCTGCAAGACGCCAAGCCTTACGCGCACAACGCCTACAAGATCCCCCTGGCACAGCAGGCCATCGTGCGTAACCTTTCGACACTCGGCGCAGGAGCCTCGGCATGAGCGAGTCAATCATCGGGGCCTCCCCACGCCGTATCGACGGTCGCTTGAAGGTCACAGGCCGCGCGGACTACGCCGCCGACCAGCACCCCGCCAACATGGTTTTCGCCTACGGCGTCTACAGCACCGTGGCGAGCGGCTCGATCCAGGCGCTGGACATGGACGCCGCGCGTCGCTCCACCGGTGTGATCGAGATTCTGCACCACGGTAACTTTCCCCAGGCGTTCCATACCTCGCCCGTGCCGTTTTCCCTGGCCGGCGTACTGACCGGGTCGCGCACCGACGAGAAACGCTTGCCGTTCGAAGACAACGTCATTCGCTACGCTGGCCAGTTCGTGGCACTGGTGATCGCCGACACGTTCGAGCACGCTCGCGAAGCCGCCTACAAGGTCAAGGTCAGTTATAACCGCGCGCCTGCTTTCGCCAACCTGAAACAAGGCTTGAAGCACAAGGCACCGGCCGACGGTGGGCAGGGCCACCAGCGCGGTAACCCCGCCGGCGCGTTCGACGGGGCTGCGCAGACGGTAGATGCCACCTACACCACCCCGGTCGAGACCCATAACCCGATGGAAATGCACGCCACCGTCGCGCTGTGGGAAAACGACCGCCTGGTGGTGTACGAAGCCACGCAATCGGTGGTGGTTCATCGCAATACCCTGGCGCAGATTTTCGGCTTGCCCACCGAGCGTGTCGAAGTCCGAGCGCCGTACATTGGCTCCGGCTTCGGCGGCAAACTCTGGATCTGGCCGCATTCCGTAGCGGCCTGCGCGGCCGCCAAGGTGGTAGGGCGCCCGGTACAACTGGTGGTGCCGCGGGCGCAGATGTTCACCACGGTCGGGCATCGCCCGGAGACCCAGCAGCGCATGCGTCTGGCTGCCGACGGCAGTGGCAAGTTGGTCTCGCTGCGGCATGAATCGCTCAACACTACCGGCTTTGGCGACCCCTATGTCGAGAATTGCGGTGGCATGAGCGCCAGCCTTTACTCGTGTGCCAACGTTGGCATCACCCATGGCACCGTGCAGGTCAACCGCGGTGCGCCCACGTCCATGCGTGCGCCAGGGGCGGCACCTGGTTTGTTCGCGCTGGAGTCGGCGATCGACGAGTTGGCCGAGAAGTGCCAGATGGATCCGCTCGCCTTTCGCCAGTTGAACTGGGCGGAGCAGAACGAGCAGGAAAAACTGCCTTGGTCCGGCAACCACCTGCGCGAAGCACTGGCCGAAGGTGCCGAGCGTTTCGGCTGGGCCAATCGCAAGCCGGGCATCGGCAGCATGCGCGACGGCCATGAGGTCATCGGCTATGGCATGGCGCAGTGTAACTGGGATGCCTTCCGCACACCGGCCCAGGCCCGGGTCTCGCTGAAGTCCAATGGTCGCGCGGTGGTCTATTGCGGTGCCCAGGACATCGGCACGGGCACCTACACGGTGATTGCCCAGTGCGTGGCCGACATCACCGGCTTGCCGCTGGAGCGGATCGACGTAGAACTGGGCAATTCGTCCTATCCACCGGCCCCGGTTTCCGGGGGCTCGTGGATCACCGCCAGCGTGTTGCCCGCGGTGGCCGAAGCGACCCGCGCCGCGCTCACACAACTGAAAAGCTTTGCCGCGTCTGCCGAGGGCGGGTTGGCCAATGCCAAGCCCGAGGCGATCAAGGTCAGCAACGGCCGCCTCGAGGACGGATCGGCCAGTGTGGGGTTCGCCGATGTGCTCAACCGGTTGAAAATTGCCAGCGCCGAGGGTGACGCGCGCACTGGAATGGCGGACACCGCCAAGCACGCGTTCAGCTCTTTCGGCGCGCATTTCGTTGAGGTGCGCTGGGACCCGGGCATCTCTCGCCTGCGCGTGTCGCGGGTGGTCAGCGCCATCGATGTGGGCAAGGTCATCAATGCCAGGACGGCGCGCAATCAGGTCGAAGGTGCCATTGTCATGGCCATCGGCATGGCGCTGTTCGAGGCGACCGATTACGACGAGCGCGATGCCATGCCGGTGAACAACAACTACGCCGAGTACATGGTGCCGGTGCATGCCGATCAGCCGGACATCGACGTGATCCTGCTCGACTACCCGGACTACAACCTGAATGAATTCGGTGCTCGTGGCGTCGGTGAAATCGGTGTGACGGGGCTTGCCGCCGCGGTGGCGAATGCCGTGTACCACGCCACCGGAAAGCGCGTGCGCGACTTGCCGATCAGCCTGGAAAAATTGATGGATGACGTGCCGAGCGTCAGCGTCTAGGGGGCACTGGCTGCGCCGGGGTCATTCCCGGCGTGGCAGCCCCAATCGGGAGGCCGCCACCGGGTAGCGTTGAAGTCAGGTCGGTGCCTGGCTCAAGCCTGCTCGTCCTGCTTGTCATCGTCGTGCTTGAGCGCCGGCTTCATGCCCGGTTGTGGCGCGTGCTCGGCATTGGGCGCGATTTCTTCGCCATGGTTCTTCTTCTCTTGCTGCACTTTTTTGTCGTGGGCGACGTTACGTGGATCGGTCATGGGAATTCCTCAAGTGGGCAGATGATTCAAACACCCGTCGACGCGATACGCTGCAATGAGCGCCTGGGCACAGCTTGGAGTGGGGGCCGGGGGCAAGCGTTCAGAAGATCTCGACTTGCCTGTCAACCTGCACGTCACTCCCCTGACCCTAGGGCACCGCGGATCAGTGCCGCAAAAGCGGACGTTATCTGGTCCGCGTCATGCCCGCCCTGCACCAGCACGCCTGCGAGCGCTTCCCCGGCGGCGACCAGGCCAATACAGCGCCGTGCCAGGTCCTCGGCTGGCAGGTCGGCATGCGGCGCCAGTACCGCGACGAACATCTGCACACAGTTGTCCAGCAGCGCCTTGAACACGGCGGCCTTCTCGGCGCTGCCTGCCAGTGCCGCGCCCACCGAATGGAATGCGTCTGTGGTGTCTGCAGCGCATTGGATGTAGGCACTGGCCAACATGAACGCGGTTTCTTCGGGGCTATGGTCACACGCCAGCATGGCGCTGCGAAACGCGCTGACCCGTTCGGTATCGATTTGCGTGTAAAGCGCGATCAGCAGGGCCGAACGTGTCGCGAAGTGATCGTAGACCACGGGCTTGGACACGCCAGCGCAAACTGCCAGATGGCCCAGGGTCAGGGCATCGGCATTTTCCTCGCGCACGATCGACAAGGCGGTATCGAGCAACTGCTGCCGACGACCGGCTTTGGAAAGCCGACGGCCCGGTAAGTGAGCGGCGCCATCGCCAGCGTCGTTTTGCATGTATAGGGCTCTCCAATGGAAAACCTACCAATGGTAGGTCACAGGTTCTGATGCGCGTGCTAGTTTACCTACCAATGGTAGCTTTTGTGTCAATAACCACTGGAGATCACCGCAATGTCACTCGATCCTATCCTTTTCATGGGCGGTTCTGGCGCTATTGGTCGGCATACTGCCGTTGCGCTGCGAGCAGCACACCCCGACCAGGCGCTGCTGATCGGCGGCCGCGACCGGGCCAAAGCCGAGCACGCCGCCGAGCAATTGGGCAATGCACAGGGCGTCGTCATCGCTGCATCCGCACCCGACCTGGGGCTGGGCGATCGGCCGGTCAGCGCTGTGGTCATGTTCTACATGGATCACACCCTGGCCGGGCTACGCTTCGCGCAGACGCGCGGCGTGCCCCACCTGAGCATTTCTTCCGGCGTCTTCGAGATCGCCCCCGAAATCGCAACCTATATGCATGCCCCGCACGCTGCTCCCATGGTTCTGGGTTACGAATGGCTGGTCGGTGCGACCACGGTGGCAGCCCTTACCGTAGCCGCCAGCTACCGGCAGGTCGAGACTATCGACATTTACGCCCTGGTGGACGAACAGGACGCCGGTGGCCCCACCGTCGCTACCGACTTCGAACACCTGAACCGCATGTTGCCTGCCGCGCTGACCCGCCGTGAGGGCTCATACCTGTGGCGCGAAGGGGCGCAATCCAGGACCACGTTCCGCGCGGTGGACGGCACGCACATCGACGCCACCGGCTTTTCGTCCATCGACGTCGTCGGCCTGGCGGCGGCCACCGGCGCGCCCAATGTGCAATTCAACCTGGCCACCGGCGTCAGCTCCAGCCGCCAGGGCGGGTCGATGTCGACCGAAATCATCCTGGAGCTGGCAGGCGTGGGCCTGAACGGCGAGCCGTTGCGCACGCGTCATGCCGTCATTCACCCGGCAGGCGCCGCAGCCCTGACCGGCCTGAGCGTGGCCATGCTGTTGGAGCGGCTTCTGGGGCTGGATGGAGAGGCACCGGTCAAGGCAGGTTTGTACTTTCCATACCAGTTGCTCGATGCCACTGCGTACCTGCAGCGGCTGGCGGCTGAAGGGGGAGAGTTGCGCGAGCTGCGCCGGTAGGAGGGGCGGGAGGGTCATGGGAGGCCATTGCATGATCTCAGCCCCACCCGCATCACTGCGAAAGACCGACTGGACATACGCACCGAAAATCACACCCAACTCGATGGCGCCGTCATCGCGTCCGACAGCGGCAACCTCAAGCTCGATACGGGCACGCTTGGCTTCAGCGATATCGCCGGTAAAGACAGGGAGCACGGCTACTACCTCAACGTGGGTGGCAGCTACGGCGCGACGACTCAGGACAAAAGCCAAGAAGGCCGGGGCAAGGCGGGTGAAAACAACTGGAGCGTGAGCGGCCACGATTACCAGAAGGACCGCGAACAGATCGTCCGCGCCACGGTGGGCGCAGGCGAAGTGCTGGTACGGGACGTGCTGCCTGGTACCGATGCCACTGCAGGGCTGAATCGAGATGTGGCCAAGGCCTATGAGATTACCCGCGATGACGAGTCACGCACGGACGTGTATGCGAGCAGTTCTTCGTTGAAGGCAGTGGCCAGGCCTGGTGATACGCTGAACGAGTGGAAAGCTGCCGCCGAAGCGTACGGCGCAACGAGCCAGGAAGCGATCGGGAAGCTAGCGGATTCGTTCGTCGCGGCTTACGCATTGGCCGCCACTGGTAACGCTCAGCTCGCAAACATTGCCGTAGCGTATCGTGAAGTCAAACGCCAGCTCGGTGGTCCGGATGATAACGCCAGGACGGCTTTGGTCCATAAGATTATCGGGCGCATGACCCAAGGGCACGACGCCCCTGAGGCTCAGGCTCTGTCTGCCCGCATCGTGCAGCTTGCCAAAGAAAACCCTCAGTTAGCCGGTGAAGCTCTAGGCTTGCTGTTGCGTATGCACGCAACATCTCCGGGCGTCAGCAATTTCCTACCAGTATTGGCGGCAGGCGCCCCGATCGCTGCGCTGGGTGCGGCACTGTTGGCCGGGACGCAAAGCGATCCAGCGTTGGTGTCACAAGCCGCCAATGCATTGATGCAAGCAATGAATAAGTTGGGCGGTTCGCTACAAGATCAGCTCAGGCAGTCTGCCGACCTGTGGGCGGTATTGGTCGGCACTGCCTTTCCGATTCACGGGCTTGATCCCAAATATGGGACACTTGTGACTCCTGTAGTGTCCAATGATCAGGTTAACGGAGCCAGCGGAGGGTTTGGCGCCGGGGGGCGGCCGCTTACGCCTGTCAGCACGGGTGGAAGCGGGATCTCTGAGTCGGGTGGATGGAGTACGACACTACCGCCGGTTGGTACGGCGGATGGGTCTTTGGGGTTAGTGTTTGCGGGGGCTTCAGGTGGTGCAGTAGAGCTAACTTTTGACAGGGCTACCCGGACTTGGACAACCCCGGCTGGTCTAGACTATGGACAAGGATCGGTTCAAGGAAACAGAGTTTTGCATGTTTTAGAGCATGCGGAGCCGAATCCGGCCAAGACGACACATAGCGTCTTTAGTATGGACAGAAAAGAGATTTTAGGAACTATCGATGAGGCATGGCTCAAGAAAGGTAGTCCTGTACTAAATGATCCGGGTGCATATGTTGTTCCCATGGGGCGAGCGATTGGTACTTCGGGAGAAACGAGTATTAAAATTATTGTTCGGCCTGGGACCAGTCAGGTCATTACCGCCTATCCTGTTAAATAGAGAAGTCTTATATGTTGTGTCCAAGGTGTGAGCAGGGAGATATTGTCAAAGCTAAAATTATAGCTGATGACACTTGCTTGTTCGTATGTCAAGAGTGCGAGGCCTCATGGTTTTTATACGAAGACATTGGGGTTAGGGCGTTTTTCGACTATGGGACTTATATGGAAAGTCTAGGGCTGAAACCACTATGGAGTGAGTTGAAAATTATTCCTGAGTAGGTGCAAGAGGGAACTCTGTTGCAGGTGATCTCTTCGAAGGCACCGAGTTCACAGATAAAATACTTGGTCAGATCAAGGCGGATGATCTCCATGCGTTCCCGGAAAGTGTCAAAGCCTTCCAGGAAGCTGGACAGATAAAAAAGATCACTGGGGGAGATGGAGTTGTAAGAGATATGCTGAAAATTCCCGGCGAGTATCGTGGAAAACAAGGAGTGTTCGAGCTCATAAAGGAGCCGGATGGGTCAATCAATCATCGTCTACTTAAGCCAAATCCGGGGCAATTGGTCGCAATAGCGGCGTAGCGCTTCGGCGTCGTAGCCCTTGTCGGCAAGCAAGCATCTACAGCGTTTACGCGGGCGGCCACGTTGGCTCGATGGAATGCTGACCTCGTCCAGCAGGGGTTGGGCGCAGCTGATGTCACTGGCATGACCGCCAGAGAGGAGGAAGCGCAACGGTGTCCCGTTGGCGTCGCATAGCCTGTGGATTTTGGTTGCCAGGCCACCACGGCTGCGGCCTAGAGCGTGATCGCCAAGCTCGTCAGGCCCCTTTTTTTCCCGGCGCCAGAAGAGGCTCGGGTGGCGCACACTGCGGTTGAGTCAATCATCCAAGTGTGCAAATCGATCAATCCTTGCTCATTCAATCTCAGGCGCAAGCGTTTGAGCATCTGATCGAATGTGCCCTTGTTTCGCCAGCCCCTAACCGTTGAGACACCGTTGACCACGGGCCGAAGCGTTCCGGTATATCTCGCCACGCAGCACCTGAGCAGAGAACCCAGAGCACGCCATCGAGCATCAGGCGGTCGCTCAGATGGGGCAGCCCCCGCCTATGGGTTTCGGTGAAAAGATCAGCAGCCACAGCCCAGGCTTCTTCCGAGAGTTCGTAACGCTTTGCCGTCACAGGATTCCTTTCCGTAGATGACTGGAAACTCTACAAAACTTCAGCTTCCGAGGGACGTTGATTGAGTTTCTCGAGATTTCGTACAGAGCCTAGTGATGTATAGATCTACCGCCTTTCGATTACTCCTTCCCTTTAGTCCCTGGCCCTGCTGTACGGGCAATGGTCCTGGCTACCTGATGTTTCACAATCACTGCATCAAGCAGGCCTCGTACCAGTTCTTGCTCTTCCATCGGCATGCGTGAAATCGCTTCGAACGGCCAGGCCCATCGAAACGGCCAAGGCGTGGACACAACAACTGCTGAACTATGAACTGGCAAGCAGGGGGGTCAACGCCGCAGTTAACCGACTCGAGCGTAGTTTAGGTCGGGATTTGCCAGAGGGCGTGCTGCCGGTAACTGACGTGGCGATGGCTGAAGCCACGGTTAAGGCGTTGATACTGGGAGGGATGACGCCCAAGCAGGCCTTGATAAAAATGTCCGAGCCTGAATTCCAGAAAGCGATCTTGGGGCAGTTGAGCGATTTGCTGGGTGTCGATGTCGGGAAAGTGAAGGACATTCAAAAAAAGGTGGAGAGTGGGGATGATCCTACCGGTGTCGCTCTGATACTGGAGGTGACATCAGTAGTCGAAAAGGCACCCTCTGAAAGCGTCCAGCTTGCTGTGAAATTGCTGAATGCGTTTGCCGACATGCAGGCCTACCTCGTTCGGTTTCCTGATGAACAGGAAGCGCTTTCGGTCGTCCTTGCATTGGCGCAAGGACCGAAGGGATTACTGCAGATTGTGGTTCAGAATGCCGCCGCCGCGACTTCCTGGGGGCAGGACCTTGCGGCAGCGCAGGCCAACGCTGGGAAGATGTTGGCGGAATATATAGAGGGTACCGAGCTTGCCCCAGACGACGAGCATGATGCGCATCAGATCGGCGGCGGCGAGCTGATGTTGGAGGTCTTGACAGGGTCGGTATTGGGCGGTAAACGTGGGGTTGATCGGACGCCGGTGTCGGTTGAGGGGAAACAAGGTCCAAAAGGACTTGCAAAGGATTACGTTGACATTCTTTCTCCTGAAGCAAAGCAACATATTTTGTACGGTGACATGCCAGGCAGTGGTGGACATATGTGGCCGGGACAGGAAGGGAAGACAGGCTTTCCTGAAAGTTGGTCAGGAGATAAGATTGTTGACGCGGTCGGCGATATCACGACATCTCCGAGTACTGAGTGGTACGCACAAACTGGAACCGGTGGCGCTTATACAGCTAAAGGAGATGCTGCTAAATGGGTCGCTTACGAAACTCGTGATGGCGTACGAATGCGAGTTGTATATCAGCCGGCTACAGGAAAGGTTGTTACTACATTTCCTGATGACGCTCCAATTCCACCTTGCAAACCAATCAAGTAGGATTTATGTTTGCGGATCGTATTATTAGGTTTGGGAAAAAATTTGAAGGTCGATTAAATTCCGATCTTCTCCAAGGCGCCTTGGATTATGTCGCGTATAGCGAAGAGAACCTAGCCTTTGAGATATTGTGCGATCATATTTGCGAATATGATATTTCTATAACGGACGAAGAATATAGAGAGGCTGTTCTGCTGATTCTAGATATGGGGCTTGATTTGGATGAAGGGCCATTTAAGCACCTGCTGGGGTTGAAGCAGTAAAGAGCTAGAAGTTAGTTGGTGCAAAAGGTGGAGCTGCTAGCTCTGGCGCTGAAAATGCGGCCTTGTATGCACAGCTGAAGGATCAACTGATACAGGAAAACCTGAGCAATATTGCGGCTCAGGACTCAAGATTAGCTGCGGCTGTGAACGGCAGTGGAACGAAGAGTCTGAACTTCTCTATAGGTCAAGGTACATCTTCCGAAGCTAATCAGTTGGGTAAAACCTGGGTTGGAGATGGTGCGACAAAAACAAGTGATGGGCTTGGTTTGATTAGCGCAGACGGCACTCGTGTATATAGGCCGCCAACACCCAAGGATTCATATTTGCAACGACAGGCGTGGAGGCCAATTTTGAAACGTACAACATCAACCCGGTAACAGGTCAGCGCGTAAAAGTAAGTAACGGCCATCTGAATGTGGCTGACTAGGAGGAATGATGCGTGCTGTTATAAAAAGTATTTCTAATGATTTTTTTGATGTCGAGACCTATGTTCCTGCGAACGTAGACAACTTTTCTTTAAGTCTTCGTGTTCGAATTGGGCTTGATAGTACGCAAGGGGCAGATGATTTTGAGCTTTTCATCTGCACTCCAAAGTGGTTAGAAGAGACAATGTGGGAGTCTCGTTGGGGGAGAGGTCTATTAATTGTTCGAGAATATGATTTTTCGACTATTAATGGATTGATCCATGAGTATGTGAGTCGCTGCGAGGGGGATGGCTGGGAAACTATCGTGATAAAGCTGGGAAAGATATTTGCCTGGGAGTTTGATGATTATCAATCCTAATCAATAGGATTGTTTATCTAACACCGGCCATGTGCCGGTGTTGCTTTATCTGTAGAAGTCTCGACTTGATCTGACACCCTGACACCCTGACACCCTGACACCCTGACACCCTGACACCGGCCTCGCGCCGGTGTTTTTGCACCCTATCTGCACCCTTTTTGCCGCCTTCTTGCATCCTTTCTGCAGTCAAGTTGCATCCCTTTTGCACCCACCCTGACGACCTCCGTTCTAGCTGCTCAATACGCCCTTTTTGAGCATGATTTTTCGCTCCTTAACAGGAGCAAAATCTCAATACGCAACACGCACCTCTTGCGAGGTGGGTATTTTCTATATGTATCAATCAGTTATCTAGTTTCTGCCTGTTAGGTTCTGTACGAAAAGTGATGTCGCAAACACCGCATTGGACAAGCCAGCGAGACCCTAGCGGCATAGCTTTTCGCGAGCTTGTCGAAGCGTGTCACGATCCGGCGATTCTCTTTCAGCCAGCCAAACATGCGCTCGATGATCTTGCGCTGCCGGTACTTGGGCCGATCAAATAGTCTTGGTAAGCCAGGCTTGGGTTTGCGCTTCATCAAGCGCAGCGGGATGACGGGTTGCATTCTATATTGGTCGCAATAGCGGCGTAGCGCTTCGGCGTCGTAGCTCTTGTCGGCAAGCAACCATCTACAGCGTTTACGCGGGCGGCCACGTTGGCTCGATGGAATGCTGACCTCGTCCAGCAGGGGTTGGGCGCAGCTGATGTCACTGGCATGACCGCCAGAGAGGAGAAAGCGCAACGGTGTCCCGTTGGCGTCGTATAGCCTGTGGATTTTGGTTGTCAGGCACCATGGCTGCGGCCTAGAGCGTGATCGCCAAGCTCGTCAGGCCCCCTTTTTTCCCGGCGCCAGAAGAGGCTCGGGTGGCGCGCACTGCGGTTGAGTCAATCATCCAGGTGTGCAAATCGATCAATCCTTGCAGCACCTGAGCAAAGCACCCAGAGCACGCCATCGAGCATCAGGCGGTCGCTCAGACGGGGCCGCCCCCGCCCATGGGTTTCGGTGAAAAGATCAGCAACCACAGCCCAGGCCTCTTCCGAGAGTTCGTAACGCTTTGCCGTCACAGAATTCCTTTCCGTAGATGACTGGAAACTCTACAAAACTTCAGCTTCCGAGGGAGGGCGATTGGGTCCCCAGGATTTCGTACAGCGCCTAGAACTGCTTCTGGATGCTGTCAACAGAGGGAGCGGTCAGGCACTGGTGTCTTTGCATCCTTCCCACCTCCCGCACGTGCCCAAGTCGTACCCCGAGCGGCGTACTGCACCATCGCTCACTCCCTGCGCCGCAAGGTAATCCGCGTCAACTCCGAAGGCACCCCCAGGCGTAGCGCGAAACCAGGCCAGAGTGCCGTGCCATTGTTGACGTAAAGCTGCATGCCGTCGACGTCATAGAAGCCCGAGACGAAGCCCTCGTTGGCTCGCGCGATGATCAGGTCCAGCGGGCGGATCATGCCGCCGTGGGTGTGGCCGGACAGTTGCAATGCCACGCCCTGGCTGGCGGATTGCCGGGCGTTGCGCGGCTGGTGGTCGAGCAGGATGATCGGGGCATTGGCCGGTGCGCCGGCCAATGCCTGTTGCACATCCGGGCCGGGTAGGCCGGTGCGCGACGCGGTGAGGTCCGGAACGCCGGCCAGCACCAGTTGTGCGCCGTCACGGTCGAGGATCGCGTGGCTATTGGCGAGGCGCTTCATGCCCAGTGACACGAAGTATTGCATCCAGGTTTCGTTGTCGAAAAAGTACTCGTGGTTGCCTGGGATCACGTACACGCCGTCGGGGGCGTGCAGGTCGCGCAGTGGTTCCACATCCGCTGTGCGCAAGCCGACCGGCCCATCGATCAGGTCGCCGGTGATGACGATCAGGTCGACCCCCAAGGTGTTCGAGCGGTCGACGACGGCGCGTGTCCACGGCGCATCGAACAGCCGGCTGATGTGCAGGTCGGTGAGCTGCAATATCGTATAGCCGTCGAACTGCGGCGGCAGATGCTTGATGGCCACCTCGATGTCCTTCACCGGTGGCACGCGCACGGCCTGATGCACGCCAATGGCGGCCAGCAGCAGTGCGGCGGTACCTATGGCGTAACGGGCCGTGGCCGGTACCGTCAGCCATTTTCGACGAACCAGCATGGCCAGCAGCGTGCCCACGTCGAGCACCACTTGCAGCACGGCCATCAACAATATCGCGCCGAACGCCCAGTTGAAGAGCATGACCACCAGGCGTGGGAATTCCGGTGAGAACACGCTGCCGGATGAGAACTTGGCGTAGAGGTGATACTGCGACGCGAGTAACAACACCAAGGCGCTGGCCAGTCTGGCGGTCAGCGACCACGGCATGGGCCAGATGAACCGCAGGATCACATACAGGCAAGGCGTGCTGAACATAAGGTGAAACATCGAAGTGCTCCGGTGATCGCGAGGGTGTGCGCAGGTTGCGCGAGCAGGTGCTGGAAGTGCGTTGCCAGAGAGGGTGAGATCAGTGACCGCGTTGTACGTTCATATATCATCATGCCCTTACACAAGGACACTTCTTATGCCCATACCTACGCTTCATCTCCTGTGCGGCAAGATTGCATCGGGCAAATCGACGCTGGCCCAGTCGCTTGCCGTGACGCATTCGGCGCTGTTGCTCAGCGAAGATCAATGGCTGGCCAGGCTTTACCCGGGCCAGATTCAGACGGTCAGCGACTACGTACGCCTGGCGCGGCAGTTGCGTGAGGTGGTGGGGCCGCTGGTCATGGATCTGTTGAAAGCCCGTGTCCCGGTGGTGCTGGATTTTCCCGCCAATACCATCGCGGATCGGCAATGGTTGCGCGGCCTGGCCGACGCCAGTGGCGTTGCTCATTGTGTTCACTCTCTGGAGCTGGACGATGACACCTGCCGCGCCCGCCTGCACGTGCGCAACGCGCGCGCCGAGCACGAATTCGCTGCAACGGATGCCGAGTTCGATGTGATCACCCGCTACTTTCAGACGCCTGAAGAGCGCGAAGGGTTGACGATCGAAGTTCATCGCGGTCAAGCCAGCAACGGGCACACCTGACTCGCCCGCGCGCTCAGCAGCGTGCGCAGTGCCTGCATCTGCGCCATTCGCTCGTCCAGCAAGGCAATCTTTTGCGCGAACAACTGCGCCAGCAACTCGCTGGAAATGCCCTCACTGCTCCACAGCAACGGCAGGTTTTCGCTGATCTCCTTCAACGAAAACCCCAGTTGCTGCGCCAGCTTGATGTACCCCACCAGCTCGAGGGTCTGCTCGGGGTAGACCCGATAGCCGTTCGCGGTGCGTTGAGGCTTGATCAGGCCCTTCTCTTCGTAGAACCGCAGCGCATCGACTGACACGCCGGTGCGTTCAGCGACTTTGCCGATTCTCATCATGTGTGTGTGCCCCTGTTGACTCTGGACCTAGGTCCAGGCTTTAGCCTGCGGGCTCGAACAGTGAGGGATGGACATGATCAGCGTAAAGCGAAATCTGCAGTGGGTGCGGCTCAGCGCCGGTTACGATCTGGTGGTGACGGCAGGCTTCATGCTGCCCTGGACGGCCACCCTGGTGATGGACGTTGTCGCTGGGTTGTCCAGCGTGCTTGCACTGGAGCGGCCCGTACCCACGCTGGATGTCACCAGCCTGCTGTTTGCCAATCTGATGGGCAGCGTGGTGGTGGTCTGGTCACTCTGGCGGTGGCGCCACCCCAGCCGGCGCGTCGGGCTGTACGACGCGCTGGCGAGGATTTTGTTCGCGGCCTGGCAACTGTTTGCGGTGGCCCATGGGGCCACTTATCTGCTACTGGGTTTTACCGGTGCCGAGCTGCTGTTCGCGCTCTTGCAGACCCTTCCGGTGAGGCCTGGCGCGCAGGTGTTGCCGCCTGAACGCATAGCCGAATGTGACCTTCAGCCCATCAGCAAGGCTGAGCCGCCAGGTGATTGCTGACCTTGCGCCCCAGCACCAGCACCGTGGCAAAGCCACAACCCACCAGTGCCGTGGCCAGGCTCAGCAACACCGCACTGCCCAGTTGGTCGACGATCTGCCCGCCGAAGAACGAGCCCAGCGCGATGATCACCTGGAACAGCGCAACGAACAGCGGCATGCCGCGTTCGACGTCCTTCGGCGCCACCACGAACATCCAGATGCTGGCGCAGGCCGGGAAGGCGCCGAAGGCAAAGCCCCACAGGGCAATCAACAGCGCCGCGCCGACCAGGCTGGTGGCGAAGTAGGGGAACAGCGCCGTGCTGATGCCGATCATCAGGGCGACCAGCAGCAGCGTGTTGCGCACGCTGCGGTTGGCTGCGAAACCGGCGAAGATATTTCCCAGCACCCCGGCCATGCCGTAAAGCAGCAACAAAGAGCCAATGGTCGGCCCGTCGAAGCCGGCGCTCTGTTTGAAGAAGGGCGCCACATAGGTGTAGGCCGCAAAGTGCGCCAGGCCGATCAGCAACACCGCGATCAAGCCGACCCGTGCTTGCGGGTTGATGAACAGCGCCGGCAGGTCGCTGATGCGAATGGCCTTGTCCGGGGTCAGGCGCGGCAGCAGGAAAATCTGCGCCAACAACACGGGTACGCCCACCAGCGCGGTCACCAGGAAGGTCATGCGCCAGCCCATCAGCCCACTCAGCCAGGTACCGACGGGCACGCCCAGCACGGTGGCCAGGGTCACGCCGACCATGATGATCGAGGTGGCCTGGGCCACGCCCACGCCTTTGGGTGCCAGCCGGCCGCTGAGGGCAATGGCCGTGGCCCAGAAACCGCCGATGCTGATGCCCAGCAGGACACGGCCGAACAGCAGCAGGTTGAAATCACTGGCATAGGCCACGACCGCATTGGCGATGATCATCAACAGCGTCAGGCCGATCAGCAGGTAACGCCGGTCCATGGCGCCAATGCCCACCGACAGCAGAGGGGCGGCGAGGGCGGCCATGATGCCGGGCAACGTCACCATCAGGCCGGCATGGCCGGCACTGATGCCCAGGTCGCTGGCCACGTCGTTGAGCACGCCCACCGGCAGAAACTCACTGGTCACCAGGGCGAAGGCGCCCACGGCGACCGAGAGAATCGCCAGCCATTGCTGTTTGACGCTGCGTTGAGAAGGTTCGGGAAGGCCCTGAGGGGCCTGGCTGGCGCTTGGCATGATGCGGGGTTCCAAGAGGGGAATGTCGCCTGCAGGCAGACGAAAGGAGCGGGGAAAAGTGGAGGGGATTATAGAGGCCCACGTCGCCGAGTCGACAGGCAGGCGGTTCGATAATAATCATCAGCGGCATTGATGAAACGCTCTGGCTCGAGCCTTTGCCGTGTGGGTGACCGGCACCGGGCTTCAGATAACCTCATTGCACGCAAAAACCGGGCGAGCCAGTCAGGCTCACGCGGTTTTTGAGGCATCAAGGGTCAAGCTTGACGGGTCATGCCCATCAACATGAGCGCACTGGTCAAATCATTTACGTTTTCAAATCTGCGCCCGCTGATGGCTGGCCAGCGTGGTCGTTCGATGTAGATGCGATTGCCATCAGAACGGATTGGCGTGCTGATCACTGTTCCGTCGCTGCTGCGGTGCATGACCTTCGGCGGCGTGCCGCGATCGTCCACCAGGAACATGCCCGGCCTGCGCAGGATCTGCTCGAAGTCTTCAGGTGGCGCGGCGGCAGGCGGCGCCGCACTTCTGGTTGGCATGCTCAGGCGCAGGTCGCTTTTGACGAGGCCTTGGGGGCGGCCAAAATTGTCTTTCATTTCCCGGCCGGGGTCGGCGTCTATACGAGTGGTTTCGGTGACGGCCACATCCTCGACGCGCAGCCCGATCGCTCCTTCCAGCTCGCTCAGGCCTGCGATGTCCGCATAGGTGTTCGCGTGCGAGTTGCCCACGAGGGCGACCCATTTATTTCCGCCCGTTGCCGCCTGCTCGCCATCGATGACGGTTTTTGCGAAGAAGTTCATGACTTTCACCCGCAGGTTTCTCTCATACAGCCCCTGCAGTCGGTAGCTTGCCATGCAGTCGATGGGGCGTATGCGGATGTGGTGCTCGTTGGCGGCCTTGAGCAGGGTCATGAAGTTGAATTGGCCTGACGGATCGGTGTGATGGCCTTTGTCCAGGCCCCTCACGTACTCGGCAAGCTCTTCAGGCATCTCGCCGGTACGGGCAAAGGTGGCTAGGTCAGCCTGATGGAAGTCGCTGAGCAGGTGTTCCATGTACAGCGTCTTGACCTTCAGCTTGGCCAGCAGCGGCATGTTTTCGATCAGGAACTTCTTGCTGCCAATGCTCGCATGGCTTTCACCGATCACGATCCCTTGCGTGCGCGTCAAAAGGCTTTTCAGTGTGGCCTTGATGGGGGCGTCTGGCGCGATAGCCGGAAGGTCGGGGCGAAGGGGCAGTTCCGGCTGTCGAAAGAACATCTGAGTGTCGGCGCACAGTTGACGGCGGATGAGTTTGAACTGTTCATAAGGGTCAGGCGCAGTGAGGTCTCCCACCCCATAGGCCTCATCCACGTCCTTGCCCCCGAACAAAGCACCTTTTTTTACCCCTGACCGCGCTGCCTCGGGAATTTCGTAGGGGGTGGAGAACGGCGGCGTTTCAGGCGCGACCGTCCCGGAGCGACCCCAGCCCAGCCGGCCGAAAATCTTCCCGCCGCCTTGCAGGCCGGGTCCAGTGACCGGACGCCATTGCCCTGCAGCGTTGAGTCTGACGGGCATATTGCGATAGAACGAGAACGGGTTCTGCGGATCGATGATCACCCAGCTTTTCAGCTCATTGACATAGCGCACCGCATACGCCAATTCGTCAATTTCAATGAAGGTTTCGCCGTGGTCAGTCAGGTAGATCCCCTTCATGCGACCTTCTTCGGCAATGGGCTGCCAGGCGTCGAGGATCATGTTGGTTTCGAACGGCGCGAGCAGTCTGGCCGATTCGACCGGGTAGACGGGGCCAGGCTGCAAAACCGACAGATCCGCTATCAGGACGTCGGGTTCAGGGGCAGGGTCAGGGTCGAGGGGTGAAACGGATTCGTCGATGATCTCGCCATTCGCTCCGGCTTCCTGCGCTGCTTGCGCGTCTCCCGCTTCGGCTGCATGGGCTCCCAATAGAAACAGGCCGTTGAACAGCGCTTCGACCCCTGCGCTGACGGCCCCGATCACGCCTGCCTTGCGCTCGGCAGTGGTGTGGCCATTGACGGCTTGATCGATGTTCAGGCCCATGTCCGCTAGCCCGGCGCCCACTGCGGCAAGTGCAATGGGCCAGTCGAGCGCGGCAAGGGCGCCGCTTAGGCGGGCAAAATCCTTGAGATAGCCCAGCCACATCTGCTTGCGCAGCTCGGCGTTGGAGTGCAGGGATATCTCGGCGTCGGCTTGCATGCGCGTCTGTGTGGCGTCACGCAGCCAGGTGAACGGGTCGCCTGTCAGCGTGCGGGTCTTCTGGTTGATCACACCGGGCTGGGCCGATCCCCAGGTGCTGTAAAGCAAGTCCAGACCATGCAGTAGGCCGACGTTGTCGTCGGCCTGCCCATGGGCGGACAGCGGGAAATGGCTCATGAACCGGGCACGGCGCTCCGGGCGGTTGTTCTGCGAAAGCAGCCACCAATGCAGGTCCGTGTCGGTTTCAAAGGTATGGAACGCCTGGACTTCGCCCGGCACGTAGAGGATTTGCCTGCCGGATTCCTGAACAATGCGCAGGATGTCACTGGCTTCGTAGCCGACGACGTCAAAGGTGCGGAAACTGACTTTACCGCTCACGGTGAAATCCGACTGCAACGTCTGCAACGTCACGGGGGCAGAGATATCCATGCCCGCTGCCTTGAACAGCATTTCCAGATCGTGTTGGGTCAGCCAGCCTGCACTGTGGTCTTCCAGTGCCTTCCCCAGAAAGACGGCCTTGCTCAACGTCCTAAATCATCGGCATGGTGCTGCCAGTAAGCCTGCAACTGCTGGTGATAGCGGGTCTTGAAATCGATGACCCAGAAGTCGTTCAACACCTCGGCCGGCAGCATCCTGACTTCGTTGCGCTCGTCGAAGCTTTCTGCGTTTGGGCCGGCGATGTAGAAACCGCCGAGCATCTGCAGGGTGTCGGCGTTGTCCTGATCGTGTGGGTTAAAGCGGTGCATGGCCAGTTGCGGCAGCGTCATCGATTCGTAAGGTGGGTCGACATGCTGCCAGCCGGTGAACGACCGGGGGCTGCTGAGGGCGGTGTGAAAACGGTGCCAGTACACTCGGTCCGGCTCGATGCCGGCAGTGTGGTGTTCGGTGAGAATTTCCTGCGCGAGGGTGCGTGCCATTTCGCGCATGTCGGGACACGCCTCGACCAGGCGCCGGCTCATTTCCATGAGCGTGGACGATTCATGGCTGTCTTGACGGGTGGGCGGATACCCTTGAGTAGCGTTCATATTGGTCATCCTTGATCAACGGAGCGCATAGCGTGGCGCGAATCGAAACTCGATTCGTATTACACGGGTACCGCACCGTCCATTTGCTGCCCCGGTCTGGCTGGCTTGTTCCTTGCGCTGTCGGCGACATCTCTTTTCGTACCGAACCCAGCAAAACCTAATGCAACACACTCTGCAAAAACGCCCGAGTCCGCACTTCCTTCGGCGCGGAGAACATCTGCGACGGCGGGCCCATTTCGACGATTTTGCCGCCATCGAAAAACACCACCCGGTCGGCGACTTCGCGGGCGAAGCCCATTTCGTGGGTGACCACGATCATGGTCATGCCTTCGGCTGCCAGGCCTTTCATGACCGCGAGCACGTCACCGACGGTTTCCGGGTCGAGGGCCGAGGTTGGCTCGTCGAACAGCAGCAGCTTGGGTTTCATGGCCAGCGCGCGCACGATCGCCACGCGCTGTTGCTGGCCGCCGGACAACTCGGACGGGTAGCCGTCGGCCTTGTGCCGCAGGCCCACGCGATCGAGCAGGGCCAGCGCGGTACTGTGCGCCTCGGCCTTGCTGGCGCGTTTGAGCTTGACCGGTGCCAGGCACATGTTGGCCATGACCGACAGGTGCGGGAACAGGGTGTAGTCCTGGAACACCATGCCCACTTCTTCGCGCAGCCGGGCCAGGGCCTTGCGGTCGCCGGCCTTGATCGACTCGCCACCGCCGATCACCACGGTGCCCGCGGACGGCGCTTCAAGGCTGTTGAGGCAGCGTATGAAGGTCGACTTGCCCGAGCCGCTGGGGCCGATGATCACCACCACTTCGCCCTGGCGTACGTCCAGGTCCACGCCCTTGATCACTTCGTGGTCGCCGAAATGCTTGTGCAGCCCGCGTACGGTCAGCAGGGTGGTGTTGGCGGCCACGGCGTGCGTGGCGTCGGCGCTCACAGCCCGGCCCTGGCCCGGGTCAGGCTCTGCAGGTGTTGATTGGCGGCGCTCAGGCGCTCGCGTCGGGCCAGGTTGGCCGTGCGTTCGCCGGCCAGCCGCTGGCTGGCGCGCAACAGGCTGGGTTGCAGCGACGCCAGCGACGGCCCGCCGGCCGAACTGCGGCCTTGAACGTTGGCGGTCGGGTCCAGGCAATCGCGTACTTTGTCGGCGCACAGGTTCAGCTTATGACCCAGTTGCTCCAGTGCGCAGGCATCGACCATCTCGGTGTCGATCCGATGCGCCGGCAGGCCGGCGTCCATCGCCATGCGCACCGCGCCGCCGACCACGTGGTGGGCCTCGCGAAACGACAGGTCGGCTTCGCGCACGATCAGGTCGGCCAGCCCGGTCGCCGTGGAGAAGTCCTCGCCGGCACGCTTGACCGCCAGTTCGGCGTTGGGCGTGGCGGTGCGCAGCACCAGGTTCAGCAGCTTGATGCAACGCAGGCTTTCTTCGGCCGCCTCCCAGAAGCCCCGCGTGCCCTCGCGGTTGCCGTCGCCGGTGTGCGAAAAGTTGGTGCCCTTGATCGATACGCTAGCGCCCATCAGCAGGCCAACGATGTGCCCACTGCGACCCTTGAGGTATTCGAGCACGGTCGGATTCTTCTTCTGCGGCATGATGCTCGACGTGGCGGCCACGCTGTCGGGGAAGTCGATCAGGCTGAATTCGTGGGTGCTCCACACGAAGTAATCCTGGGCCACACGGCTCCAGAACACGGCCAGTTGGCTGAGGTGCGACAGGCTTTCGATGATGAAGTCGCGCGACCCCACCGCGTCCAGCGCGTTGTCCAGGTAACCGTCGAAGCCCAGCAGTTCGGCGGTACGCGCGCGGTCGATGGCGAACGGCGTGCCGGCGAAGGCTGCCGCGCCCATGGGGCTCTGGTTCATCGACTCCAGGGTCTGGGTCAGGCGCCTGCAGTCACGTTCCAGCGCCTGCTCCACGGCCGAAAGGTAGTAGCCGTAGGTGATCGGCTGCGCCGGTTGCAGGTGGGTGTAGCCGGGCATCACCACTTCGGCGTACACCTCGGCGTTGCTCAGGGCGGTCTGGCGCACCTGGATCAGCTCGTCGATCAACGCCAGCAGCATGTCGCGGCAGCGCAGCCGGTCCACGGTCGCCAGAATGTCGTTGCGGCTGCGCCCGGTGTGCAGGCGCCCGCCGATGTCGGTGCCGATCTGCTCGATCAGGTGCGCTTCGTAGTTGAAGTAAGCATCTTCACGGGACGGGTCGAGGGTCACGTCGTCGGCCCCGGCCGCCTCCATGTCCAGGACGCCCTTGGCCAATACGGCGGCATGTTCGCTGCGCAGCAGGCCTTGCTCGGCCAGCATTACGATGTGCGCCTTGTTGATGTTGCCCAGGATGTCGAAGCCCTCGGCGAAGCCCTGCAGCCGTGGCCGGTAGATGAACTCGTTGACCTCCGCAGCGGTGCTTTCCTTCAGACGTCGGCTGACTTTGGATTCTTGCATGTTGACACCTCTTCAAGAGTGGCACGCGTCACTGGGCGACCCAGCCGGCGTTCGAGATAACGGCTGAGCCAGGTCAGCAGCGAACAAATGATGAAATACACCAGCAGCACCAGGCCGTAGACCGTGAAGGCCGGGCTGACCCCGGTCATCACGGTGTCGCGTTCGATGATGATCTGGCCGACCTTGAGAAACTCGCTGACACCCACCAGCGCGCCCAGGGACGTGGCTTGCACCAGCATGGTCAGCAGCCCGGTGTAGGCGGGCAGAATGGCGCGCATCGACTGCGGTGCGATCACGTACAGATAGATTTGCCAGGGCCGCAGCCCCAGCGCCCAGGCGCTTTTCCATTGGTGGCGGGCCACCGATTCCAGGCCGCCGCGCACGATCTCGATGCCGTTGGCGCTGCCCCACAAGGTCAGGCCGGTGGTCACCGCGGCGAACGGGCTGAGGTCGAGGCCGAGCATCGGCGCGCCGAAGAAAATGAAGAACACGTTGACGATCAGCGGGATCGAGCGAAACAGCTCCACGTAGGCGTGGATGCTCCACCACAGCCAGCGATGCTTGACGGTCGCCAGCACGCCGAGCACGGTGGAGATCAGGGTGGTGAACAGCAGCACCACCAGCGCCAGGTGCAGCGTCATGCCCAGGCCCTTGATCACGAACGCCCAGTTTTCGATGAGGAAATTCATGCGCGCCTCACTGCCGGAATGGCCGTTGCAAATGAGCGGAAAGCCGGCCGGTCAACAGCGCCAGAATGCCCACCAGTACCAGGTACATCACGCAGATCGCGCTGAACATTTCGATGGCCCGAAAATCCGTGGCGATGCGGTCTACCGCGACGAAGGTCAATTCGGCCAGGCCGATCGCCTGCAGGTAAGAAGAGTTCTTCAGCAGTGAGATGGAGGTGTTGAGCACCGCCGGCAAGCTGGTGCGAAAGGCGATGGGCAAGGCGACCAGGCAAAAGTACTGCCCCGGCGTCAGGCTCAGCGCCTGACTGGCCTCGCGCATGCCGTGCTCGACCGTGGCCAGGCCGCCGCGCACGTTTTCGATCTGGTAGGCGCCGGCCCACAGCGACAGGCACAACACGCCGGACCAGAACAGCGACAGCTCCATGCCCACCGCTGGCAGGCCGTAGAAGATGAAGAACAACTGCACCAGAATCGGCGTGTTGCGAATCAGCTCCACGTACACCACGAACACCTGCGCGATGAGCGGGATTTTCATGGCCCGCGCTGCGCCGCCGAGCACGCCGATGAGGATCGAGAAAACGATGGCCAGCACCGTCACCCGCAAGGTCATCAGCACACCGTCGAGCAGCGCCGGCCACTGCGCCAGCAGATAGTCGAAATCGAAATCCATGGGGGCGCCCGGTCAGTGGGTTTCGGCAGGTTTGGGCTGCTCGAAGACGCTGATGTAGTAGCTCTGGATGTTCTGCGGCACGAACTGCTGGATCCAGCCACGGAACAGTTTTTCCTCATGCATGCGGGCGATGGCCGCGCTCAGGTAGTCGCGCCATTGCTCTTCGTTCTTGCGCATGCCGATGGCGGCGTCGGAGATCTGGAACGGCTCGTTGAGCAGGCGTGCGTTCGGGTCGTTGTCGGCCACCACCACCAGGGTCGCGGCATCATGGGTGTAGGCATCGGCGCGGCCCTGGCGAAAGGTCTGCAGGGCATCGGCGGCACTGTTCATGCGCAGGGTCTTGACGTCGGGCATGTGGTCCTCGAACCACTTGGCCTGGACCGAGCCCTTGAGCGTGGCCAGGGTCTTGCCCTTGAGGTCGGCGATTTTCCTGATGTCGCTGTCTTTCTTCACCACCACATCGCTGGCGCCCCAGCGGTAGGGCGTGGTGAAGTCGATGACCCGCTGGCGTTCCGGCGTGACGCCGAGGGTGGCGATCAGGAAGTCGACCTTGCGACCGAGCAGTTGCGGCACACGGTTCTCGGCGGTGACGCAGGTGAACGAGACTTTGTCGCGCGAGCCCAGTGCCCACAGCGCGACTTGCTTGGCCATCTCCACTTCGACCCCGGCGAACTGCCCGCTGTTGTCCTGGAAACCGTAGGGGGGCTGGTCGCAGCGCACGCCGGCGCGCAGTTGCCCTGCGTCCTTGATGGCGGCGGGAACCGCCGGAAGCTCTGCGGCGTGAGCCTGGGCCAGCGCGCTCAGCGCGATGCCCGAGAAAGCCACTGCACGACCAAGGTATTTGAGTGAAAACGACATGATGCCTCCTGGTTACATATGAGCATCGTCCGCCGCTCAGGCACTGACGACACCCTGGAATACAAGGGCAGAAATGAGAGATAAGTCGCGGCGTTTTTTAGGCTTATTCTGCCGTGTACTGGGGGTTGCATCGCTTGCCGTCTTTGCGGGCCTGGCGATGTAAGATTTTATAAAGCCTTGAGCTCATGCAAACAAATGATAGTTTGTCAGTCACTCATACCGAATTGATATGGCCTGCCATGAACTTCAAGCAAGTCGAAGCGTTCCGCGCGGTGATGCTCAGTGGCTCGATGACCGCTGCCGCCGAGTCGCTGCATACCTCGCAGCCCAATATCAGCCGTCTGATTGCGCAGCTGGAACGCCATGCTGGCTTCAAGCTGTTCGAGCGGGTCGCCGGCCGGTTGTTGCCCACTGATGAAGGGGCCGCCCTGTTCGCGGATGTGGAGCGTGCCTTCATCGGCCTGCAGGGCTTGGAAAGGTCCGCGCAGAACATTCGCCGTGGCGGCACCGGCAAGCTGTGCATCGGCGCGGTGCCGTCGCTGACCCTGACGATATTGCCGCGGGTGATCCAGCGTTTTCGCCAGGACAACCCCGATGTCGCCATTTCGATTCACACCAATGATTCGCCCACGGTCGCCCACTGGGCGGCATCGCGCTTCTGCGACTTGGGGCTGGCGTCCTACGTGGGTGAGGAAATGCCGGGGGTCGACAGCCAGGTGATTTGCGACGTGCCCGGGGTGTGCGTATTTCCCAAAGGCCACCGGCTCAGTGCCCTGGCCTCGGTCACGGCCGAAGACTTGAAGGGCGAGGAATTCATTTCGCTGTCGCCGAACGACGGTTCACGCGTGCGGATCGACCGGGCGTTCCCGTCGGACAAGGCCTACCGCAAGCTAAATTTGGAAACCCATCACGCTGCCACGGTGTGCGCATTGGTGGCGCTGCAACTGGGCGTCAGTATCGTCAGCCCGCTGGTGGCGGCGGAGTACCTGCACACCGGCATCGAAACCCGCCCGTTCAGGCCGGCCATCCGTTTCACCACCTACCTGCTGCGCCCGGCCGACCGACCCCAAAGCCTGTTGTCCCAGCGCTTCGGCACGTTGGTTCATGACATGCTGAGCGAGGCGGCCCGGGAGCTGCAATGATCTGGCCGTAACTTCTGCGGTGCACTTCTTGACCGCCGGGTGGAATGCGTCCCGGGCGCTGCGGTCAGACCCTTACCGACTTTCCCAACGCTAGAGGCCCCATGAATACGCCAAGCCGCATGAACTACATTCAAATCACTCAGCCTGGTGGGCCGCAGGTGCTGGAACTGGCCCAGGCCGAGGTTCCCCAGCCCGGCCCGCAGGACCTGCTGATCAAGGTGCACGCCGCTGGCATCAATCGCCCGGACGTGCTGCAGCGTGCTGGCCACTACCCCATGAAGCCGGGCATGAGTCCGGTGCCTGGCCTGGAAGTGGCCGGCGAAGTGGTTGCCATTGGCGATGACGTGACTGGCTTCAAGGTGGGCGACACCGTGTGTGCGCTGACCAATGGCGGCGGCTACGCCGAATATTGCCTGGCCCCGGCCACCCAGACGCTGCCGATTCCCGAGGGCCTGGATATGGTCCACGCGGCAGCCATTCCCGAGACGTTCTTCACCGTCTGGGCCAACCTGTTCGAGCTTGGCCAGGCTGAACCCGGCAAGACCGTGCTGATCCACGGTGGCACCAGCGGCATTGGTACCACCGCGCTGATGCTGTGCAAGGCGCTGGGTATCAAGGCCTTCGCCACCGCCGGCAGCGAAAAGAAATGCGAGCAGATCCGCGCCCTTGGCGGCGAAGCGATCAACTACCGCGAAGCCAGATTCACCGAAGTCATCGCGCGCCACACCGAAGACAAAGGTGTGGACGTGATCCTCGACATCATGGGCGCCAGCTATTTCGAAGACAACGTCGCAGCCCTGGCACGCCGGGGTCGGTTGGTGATCATTGGCTTCCTGGGCGGCGGCACCGTCAAGGACTTCAAGCTTGGCACGATCATGGACAAACAGGGCGTGATCACCGGCTCCATGATGCGTTCACGCAGTGCCGAGGAAAAAGCCGAGATCGCCCAGGCTCTGCAGGCGAACGTGTGGCCGTTGCTGGCGCAGGGCCAATGCACGCCCATTATCGATCGAGTGTTTTCGCTGGCTGAAGCGGCCGACGCGCATGCGTGGATGGAGGAGGGTAGCCACATCGGCAAGATCGTGTTGAGTGTGGTGTAGCGCTCGAGGTGGGGCCGATGTGCCTGGCGGCCTTGGTGAGGCGACAGCGGGATATCACTCCCGCTGTCGACTTCGAGTCAGAGCGAAGTGACGACCGTCAGAAATCGACCGACGCGCTCAGCGACAGCGTACGCGGGTCGCCGAGAACGAGGTAGCTGGCGCCTGGGTAGCCACCGGCCGAAGCCCAGTAGTCGCGGCCTGTGACGTTGTCCAGGCGCGCGCGCAGGGTCACGTCGCGATCGTCGACCTTGAAGCCGTAGCGGGCGCCGAGGTCCAGACGGGTCCAGGACGGAATGTCGAGACTGTTGGCTTCGTTGACGTATTGCTTGCTGGTGTAGATGACGCGGCTGGTCAGGGTCAGGCCGTTCAACCCTGGCACGTCCCACTCGGCGCCAACGTTGGCTTGGGTCTTGGGCACACCGATGGGCTTGTTGCCGTCATTGGCCCCGTTCTGGGTCTTGCTCAACTCGGCATCCAGCAGCGTCAGGCCACCCAGCAGGCGAACGCCGGTGGTGGGTTCACCGAATACCGACAGCTCGATACCGCGGTTGCGTTGTTCACCGCCGTCCTTGAACACACGATTTTCGACGATGCCAATGGGCTTCTCGGTCTGGAACACGGCCAGGCTGCCGCCAATCGAGCCGCTGTCATACTTCACGCCTACTTCGGTCTGCTTGGCGACATAGGGCGCCAGCGACGTGCCGGAGTTGAGGACAGTCGCGGTGGTGCCGTCGGGAAGGGTGGTGGTGGCGCCGGCGGTATCGCCCTTGGTCAGCCCTTCGATGTAGTTGGCATAGACGGAAAACTCACTGTTCAACTGGTACACCACTCCGGCCACGGGGGTGGTTTCGTACTCCTTGTACTGCGCGGTTCGATCGCCCGTGTTGTAGTTGTATTCCGTCACGTCCAGGCCCTGGCGACGAGCGCCGAGGGTGACCTGCAACTGGTCGTCGAAGAACCCGAGGGTGTCGGCGATGGCAAGGCTTTGGGTGTGGGTGCGCGCGGTAATCTCGGGATCGGACATCGAGCCGTTGAAGGCAATGTTTTCCGGCTTGGCCCCATTGAAAGGGTCGTAAAGGTTACCGACGATCGGGCTGGCGAAGTTACCCGCCCAGGCGTTGCGGTCCTTGGTGTCGTACATCGCGCCAGACACTACCCATTGATGGGACACCGGCCCGGTCTGCAGGCTGAAACGCATGCCGACTTCACCCGTGGTGACGGTTTCTTCACGGTAGTTGTCGAAACGCGAGGCGGTGGTCACGCCCGAAGCGGTGGAGGAAGGGTTGGCCAGGACGTTCTTTTCCTCACCCTTGCGAATACCCGCCGCCGCCCAGGTGGTCACCGCGTCCGACAGGTCGTATTCGGCGCGGAACGTGCCGAACGTTTGCTTCTCTTTCGAATAGGTCCAGGACTGAGCGTAGTTGTCTCGGGAGTTCGGTGCGCTGGGAATGCCGCCGGCTGGCGTGACGTTCGGCCGTGGGTCATCGATAAAGTGATACTGATGGCCAATGTCCCCGGACAGACGCAGGTTTTCGCCCTGGTAATCCAGCCCCAGCGCAAACATCTCCAGGGTGCGGTCCTGGTCTTGCACGGCCGTTTCGCCGTCACGCTTGGCCATGTTCACGCGTACACCGAACCGGTCTTCTTCACCGAAACGGCGCGCCACGTCTGCTGCGACGGTACCGAAACCGTTGCTTTCCACGCCGGCGGTCAGGCGGGTCAAGGGTTCGTTCGGCGCCCGCTTGGGCAGGATGTTGATGGAACCGCCGATTCCGGTACCGCCGGGCGCTGCGCCATTGAGGAAGGCACTGGCACCGCGGAACACTTCCACGCGCTCGATGAACTCGGACGCCACGTACTGCCGTGGCAGCAAGCCGTACAGCCCGTTGTAGGCGATGTCATCGGAGTACAACGGGAAGCCGCGTACCATGTAGAGTTCCTGGAAGTTACCGAAGCCGCGCGCGATCCGCACCGAAGGATCGTTCTGCAGAATGTCGGCGACACTGCGCGCCTGCTGGTCCTGGATCAGCTTGTTGGTGTAGGAGGTGGACGTGAAGGGCGTCTCCATGTAGTCCTTGTTGCCCAGAATACCGACCCGGCCGCCTCGCGCGACCTGCCCGCCTTCATACTCCGACACCAGGCCTTCGCGCGAAGCGTCGGCGCTGGCGGACACGGCGGTCGCTTCCAGTTCCAGAGGGGTGTCCTGGCTCTCGCTTGTGCCCGCTGGTTGGCTGTTCGGGGTGGCAGCCTCCAGCGCCGTTTGCGCGTGGACGACGGTCGAAGAAAAGCTGGCCATGATGCACAACGGCAGCCACACGGAGTTCAACGCGGCCTTGCGGCGGAAAAGAGGGATAGGCATGAGCGATCCTGGGAATCCTGGAGGGGCTAGATGTTCAGAGAGAAAGGCTAGGTCGAAAAAACCGCATTATAGCGAATGGGAATCTTTCGCAAAGATATTTTCAACACGACCTATTGCTGAGGTCGTTTTCAGGATCGAATGTGCGACACGCCGGGCGTGGGCGCGGATTGCTGTCGACTACCCGTCGAACGTCACGGTGAGGGAAGAAAATGCCCATCGAACGCTACACTGGCGTGGCCCAGGCCCTGCACTGGCTGACCGTCGCCGCGCTGTGCCTGTTGTTGCCTTTCGTATGGGTGGCGGAGAACTTCCCACCGGGGCCGGTGCGTACGCTCTGGTACTTGGCCCATGAGTCCATGGGCATCAGCGTGCTGCTGATGGTGTTGATGCGCCTCACCTGGCGCTGGCGGCACCGCGCGCCGGCCTATCCAACGGGCACGGGGCGGGTCACCTCGGCACTCGCCGGCATTAATCACGGCCTGCTGTACGCCGTGTTGCTGGTGATGCCGGTCACTGGCTATCTGATGGCGGGCAATGGGCAGGACGTACCGTTTTTCGGCGTGATCTCGCTGCCCGGCTTTGCCCGCCACGACCCCCTGGGAACATTCGCCAATACCGTGCATGTGTATTGCCAGTTCGCGGTCTATGGGCTGATCGTGCTGCACGTGGCTGCCACCGTGTGGCATGTGGCGGTGCGTCGCGATGGCCTGCTGGAACGCATGCTGCCGCCCCAGCGCGAGCGCTGACGGGGGCAGGGGCACGCAGCCCACTGTCAGGATTCGCTGACTTCCACCAACAAGTCATAAAGCAACTGCGCGACCGGCGACAACGCCCGCCCGCGCCGGGCGATCAGCCCCAGAGTACGGGCGATCGCGGGCGCGGCGAGTGGCCGGGTGGTCAGAGTCGCATGGCCCGCCGCCGGCATGGCCAGCTTTGGCACAACGCCGACGCCCAGCCCGGCTTCCACCAGACTGACCAGGGCCGGCACGTGTTTCACTTCGCAGAAGGATCGCGGGCGAATCTCGCGGTGGGCCAGCGCCTGGTCGACCAGAAAGCGGTTGCCACTGCCTTGGGCCAGGCTGATGTAATCCACCCCGCACAGATCGTCCCAGGTCAGCGTCGGCTTTTTCGTCAGCGGATGCCCCACCTGCAGCGCGACCACGAAAGCGTCTTCCAGCAGTGGCTCAAAGACCACCTCCGAATCCTGGGTGCCAATATAGGTCAAGCCGAAATCCGCTTCACCGCGGGCCACTACGGTGAGGATTGCGGATGAAGATTCGTCCACGACACGAATCCGTATGCCAGGGTAACGCGCGTGGTACTGGCGGATTACCTGGGGCAGGAAATACGCCACGGCCGATGGCACGCAGGCAATCGTCACCTCGCCGGACAACCGATGGGAAAGGTCGTGAAAACCGATCAGCGCACTTTCCAGCTCGTTCAATACACTGCGTGCACGCGGTACGAAGCCGCGACCGATGGTCGACAGCTCGACGCGACGCGTGGTGCGCTCGAACAGTTGAACACCGAGCGCCTGCTCCAGCTTATCGACGCGACGTGACAACGCCGACTGGGACAGATGCATGGACTGGGCAGCTGCGCTGAAACTGCCCAAGTCTGCCACCGCCAGGAAACCGCGCAAGTCGGCCAAGTCGAAATTCATGCGTTTATCTCATAGATGGTCGTTTTATTTGCAATTTACTTTTTAATGGCGCCTCACCACTCTGTCAACTCAGGCACGCCCTGATCTTCCATCCACTGATTTCGGCTTGTGCTACACGCAGGCCGATTCAAGTTGACGAGTGCACTTGCATGAATAACAACAACGATCTGTCCACCCTGCCTGCAGACGAGCTACGCCGCCTGGGCACTCAAGCCTTCGCCGGGCTGGGGCTGGCCGCACCAGCGGCCGCTCAGGTGGCCGAGGTGCTGGTACTGGCGGACCTCTTCGGACTGACCACCCATGGCCTGAGCCGTATCGAGTCTTACGGTGAACGGCTAGCGTGCGGCGGCATCAGCGCCTTGGCCACGCCGGTGGAGGAGCAGGTCGCCCCTGCTCTGGCGCGGCTCGATGGCTGCAATGCAGTGGGCCCGCTGGTAGGCATGGCAGCCCTCGAGGCCGGGATGCGCATGGCCGGGCAATACGGGGTTGGGCTGGTGCTGGCGCGCGGCAGCAATCATTTCGGGCCGATTGCCCCGTACGCCTACCTGGCGGCACAGCAGGGTTTTGCCAGCATTATTGGCAGCAATGCTACCACCACCATTGCGCCTTCTCACGGCAGTGATGCTCGCTTGGGTAACAGCCCTCTGGGGTTCGGTGTACCCAATCCGAACGGCGATCATTTCATTCTGGACATGGCCATGAGCGTGGTTGCCCGGGCAAAGATCCGTAACGCTCTCAAACGTCAGGAAAGCATTCCGGACACTTGGGCCACCGATTCGCAAGGCCGACCCACTGTCGATCCTCGCGCCGCGTTGGACGGTTTCCTGCTGCCAATCGGAGGCCACAAAGGCTATGGCCTGGCGCTGGTGGTGGATCTGTTGGGCGGCTTGCTATCGGGCGCGGCCTACCTGACCCATGTGAAGTCGTGGGTCGATGCCCCGGACGAGCCACAGAATCTTGGCCATTTCTTCATCCTCATCGACACCAAACGCTTGGGCTCGAACGACTGGCTGCAAGCGCGGATGAGCGATTTTGCTGCCATCCTGCACTTGAGCCCGGCGGTGGAAGCAGACAGGCCGGTGATTGTGCCAGGCGAAATCGAACGGGAAAAAATGCGCCATTACCTGCACGCGGGCGTACCGGTGGATGCCACCACGCTGGCGTTGCTCCAGCGCTACGCCAGCCGCGCTGCCTGAGGAGCCGACATGAAGAGCATTACCACTGAGCTGGCTGCCGCGCTGGCGCCCACCGGCACCCTGCGTGCCGCAATCAACGTCGGCAATCCGATCCTGGCGCGATGGGATGAGCAGGGCGGGGCAACGGGGGTATCGGTCGACCTTGCCCACGCCTTCGCCGCTGAACTGGGGCTGCCGCTTGAGTTGAAAGTGTTCACCAGTGCAGGTGAGTCAGTCAAAGCGGTGTCGCAGGGTCACGCCGATTTCGGCTTCTTCGCCATCGATCCCCTGCGTGCCGAGCAGTTGGCATTCACGGCGCCTTATGTGCTGATCGAAGGCTGCTATCTGGTCCCGAACGACTCACCCCTGTACGCGAACGACCAGGTCGATCGGCCGGGAAACACCGTGGTGGTGGGTAAAGGCAGCGCGTATGACCTGTACCTCACTCGGGCACTGAAGGCTGCCACGATCAATCGCTCACCGACTTCGCCCAGCGTCGTCGACACCTTCGTGGCGACCGGTGCCGAGGTGGCCGCGGGTGTCAAGCAGCAACTGGAATTCGACGCCCGGCGCTTTCCTGGATTGCGCCTGCTGCCGGGACGCTTCATGGAGATTCGCCAGGCCATGGGCCTGGCGCATGATCGTGGCGAAGCGGCAGCGCAGCGCGTGCGCCAGTTTGTCGAGTGGGCCAAGGCCGAAGGCTTTGTCGCCGATGCCTTGACGCGTCACGGCATCGGCGGTGCAACCGTGGCCAGTTGACTCCCTGTGCGTCGTCCTTGATTCAGCCCTGCATCAAGGCTCTCGCAGGCCTGCGCCATCCCCAATAAAAACAAGAGTACCTGACATGTTGGCATTTCTCGGCTTATCGATGGTCGCGGTCTTCACGTATCTGATCATGGCCAAGCGACTATCTCCCATCGTTGCCTTGGTGGTGGTACCCGTGGTTTTCTCGGTGATCGCCGGTTATGCCGCGACCACCGATAAAATGATGCTAGACGGCATTAAGATGGTGGCGCCATCGGCCGCTCTGCTGCTGTTCGCCATACTGTTTTTCGGCGTGCTGTTCGATGCCGGTCTGTTTGACCCGATGATCAAAATGATCCTGAAAAAGGTCAACGGCGATCCGGTCAAGATCGCCATCGGCACGGCGCTTCTGTCGCTCACTACCGCCCTGGACGGTGACGGCACCACCACGTACATGATCACCTGTGCGGCGATGCTGCCGCTGTACAAACGCATTGGCATGAACCCGATGATTCTGGCCAGCGTGTGCGTGCTGTCGTTGAGCGTGATGGGTGGCATGACGCCCTGGGGCGGCCCGGCGACGCGGGCGATCGCCGTGTTGGGGCTGGACCCCGCCAGCTATTTCATCCCCCTGTTACCGACCATGGCCGTGGGAGCGGCAGGTGTGCTTTACATTGCCTTCGTGCTGGGCCGGCGTGAGCGCCACCGCATCGGTGTCGCCGACCTGGCGAGCGGGGGCACCGGGTGCTACATCGAATCGATCGTCGGCCACGGTGACAACAAGCGACCGGCCCTGGTGACCGCCAACCTGATCCTGGTCTCTGTGGTGATGGTGTGCCTGGTCACCGGGCTGTTGCACGCTGTCATCAGCTTCATGCTGGGCTTTATCACGGCGCTGGTAATGAACTACCCACGGTTGAACGTGCAGAAGGAGCGGATGCTCGCCCACGCTGGAAACGCCATGGTGGTCGTGTTGCTGGTTTTCGCCGCCGGCGTGTTCGCGGGGATTTTTTCCGGAACCAAGATGGTCGACGCAATCGCACAACTGCTGGTCGACACTATTCCGCCGTCCTGGGGGCATCTGTTTCCGTTAGTGGTGGCGATCACCAGCATGCCGCTGACGTTCCTGCTGTCCAACGACGCCTATTATTTCGGCGTGGTGCCGATCTTGGCCAACGCGGCGGCAGCCTATGGCATCAGCCCCGTAGAAATCGCTCGCGCGTCGGTGCTTGGCCAGCCCGTTCATCAGATCAGCCCCCTGGTGGCGTCAACCCTGCTGCTGGTCGGCATGATCGACCGGGACCTGGGCGACTTCCAGAAAACCACAATCAGGTGGGCGGTGCTGCTTTCGTTGCTGATGACCGGCGTGACGTTGTTGACCGGGGCCATCACGCTGTTCACCTGAGCATCGACCTTTTTGCGTGAAACCATACTGCCCTCCGGGCGATCCAAGGGATCACGTGCAGAGCCCGCCACACCTGGCGGCGCCATCATTCACCCGGGAGACACAATCATGGCCAATGCTTACAAAGTCGGTGACGCGGTACGCTGGAATGCCGAGGCGGGAGAAATCCACGGCAAGGTGACCAAGGTCCACACCCAGGACCTCGAGTTCATGGGCAAGCAGCGCCGGGCGTCCAAGGAAGACCCGCAATATGAAGTGAAAAGCGACAAGACCGGCCATTCGGCCCTGCATCATGGCGATGCGCTGCACCGGGCATAGTGCCAGGCGTGGTTATGACGGCGAGGCCAAGACTGACTACAATGGGCGCCCGATTATCCCGCGCCATGCCGATGGCTGCACCGCACAAGGAACTCGCCTGCATGGCCTCCCCAGACAAACAGCAGAAACGTGCCCAGCGGGCCAAAGCCAAGGCCAAGCAAAATCGCTCGGCCCGCTCCAAGGCCCCGGCGATCCACCCGCTGCTGGCCAACCCGTCGATCAACGAACCCTTCGATGACGTCGAGATTGACCTCAGCACCTTCGACTTCAAGGACATCGAGGAAAACGGCTTCGACCCTGCCGATTTCGACGATCTGTTCCAGGCCATGAAGGCCGGCGAAGGCATCAGCCTGCTTGCGCTGTGCTTGATCTTTCTCCAGTACCCGGTGCTGGAACTGGTGGTGGCCGAGGAGGCGGAAGACGCTGCGACCGATTTCATGATGGGGCTGCTGATCACCTATCGGGCTTTGTTCCACGACCAGGACGAAGACGCCGCCGTGGAATGGATCGGCAGCGAGGCCTTCCAGAAAGCCTACAACGAGGCGTCGATGATTTTGGAAAAGAAAACGGCGCGAGCTAACCGCACCGCCTGACAGGTGTTGCTCACTCGACAGCCCGGCCAGTCGGCAGGCGCAGACAACGGCGCCTCTCGGCTCGCTGGTCGAGCCGCGCTCTTTTACCAGGGCCAAGCCCTCGTCCACCCAGCCCGTGACGCCGTCATCCTCAGGTACGGCTCAGCAGCAACCTGAGCCCTGCGCCGCCGAACACCAGCACCAGCGCGCCCTCGATGAATCGTCGTGCCCGGCGATAGGCCTGCACCATCGGTGCGGTGGAAAACAGCAGGGCGTATCCGCCGAAGATGGTCACGCTCAACAGCGCGCAGCCGCCCAGGGTCAAGGCCACGGTGGCGGTCGAAGCCTGCGGCCCAAGGCCCAGGGTCATGGTCGCGATCCAGCCCAGCAAGGCTTTGGGGTTGGTGAGGTGCATCAGCAGGCCTTGGCGGTACAAGGCGCGGCCGGGCAGGCGAGCGGCTGCGGCCATCGCGCTCTGGTGCTGCGCCTCCGGCGTGAGCGCGGAACGCGCCGCTTTGCTGGCCAGGAACAGCAAGTAAAGCCCACCTGCCCATTTCAGAACGACGATGACCTGGGCATATTTGGCCAGTACGGCTGAGACGCCCGTGGCGGCCATCGTTCCCCAGAAAAACGAACCGCTGATGACGCCTGCCGCCAGCATCAGTGCAGGGCCGCGCCCCTGATGCATCGCGACGCCCATGATGCGCATGTTGCTTGGCCCCGGGCTGGCGGCACCCATGATGTACACCGCGAATACCAGCATCAGATGGTGAAGGTCCACAGACATGGAGGATCCTTTTGGCTGGGAGGGCCCGTGGGCGGAAGGCGACGTCAGGCCAGTTCGAGCACTCTGACCCGATCTGCAATGGCAGCGCGAGCGCTTCCCTGGGCGGACTTCAACGGCAATGGCAGGCAGGGCGCAGGCACCAGGCCCAGCACCTCGGCCGCTGCGGCGATGACGCGCAGGCTGCCACCGTGCTCGGCGTACAACTGCCACAACGGCGCCAGGCGCTCGGACAGCAGGCGCGCACCTTCGGCATCGCCCGAGCGAGCGGTCCGGGTGATGGCCAGCGCCACTTCCGGGAACAGCCCGCCAACCACCGAATACCAGGCGTCGCAGCCGGCATTCAGACCGGTGACCGCCAGCGCGTCGCCGCTGATGCCAAGGGTGACGTGCTCGGGAATCAGCGCGCGCAGCCGCGCGACCCGCGCGCGTGCCTCGCCGGGCTCGGCGGACACCGGCGGGATTTTGATCGAGGCCACTTGCGGCAGCCGCGCGATACGTCCGTGCAGTTCGTCGCTGAAGACAAAGTTCGTCGTGGCCGGGTTGTCATAAACCACCAGCGGCACCGACAGTTGGGCGCAGACCGTGGCATAGAGCGTGTACACCTCGTCGTCCGTGAGCTTTTGATAGGACATCGGTGACAGCAATACCCCGGCCGCACCGGCGTGCTGCGCATCGTCGACCCGCAGCAACACATCGCGCGTGCTCAGCGCTCCCACGCCGACCACCACCGGGATGCCGGCGGCGTGCTCGACGGCGATGCGCACCGCCTGCGCGCGCTCCTGGCGATCGAGATAGGCGTAGCTGCCCGTCGAGCCCAGGGCGCCAATCGAATCGACCCCCGCCAGCGCCAAACGGCGTATCAGCGAGGCATAGGCGGATGTGTCGATACCTTGCGCCGTGACGGGCGTGAGGGGAAACGCGCTGAGGCCGGTGAACATGTGCAGCTCCTGGCGATGAACTGGGTCCGAACCCGCCCAACATAGGATGGCAAGCAGCGCACCGCAAGCTCTGCGCGAATCGGGCGCCAGGCCCGACGCTGAATCAGACCTTGGAAAAATCCGCCGGCGTCAACACTTCCCGGCCGCAGGCACGCTGCTGCAGGCGGGCCAGATACGCCGCCAGGCGCGGGGCTGTCAAACGCCATTCATGCCCGGGTATACCCGCCAGGTAATCCAGCATCGGCGCCAGCAGTGCATCCGCCAGGCTGAAGTGCTGCCCACACAAAAACGGTTTGTCCCCCAGCTGTGTTTCAAGAATCGCCAGCGTTGCGTCCGCTCGCTGGCGGGCCTCGGCGATGGCCTGTGCGGTCAGCGTGCGGTCAGGCCGAGGGCCGCCTATCTTGAGCAAATATTGACGCACCAGGCACTGGTCCACACTGGTGATCAGCGCATTGCTCCACTGGTCCACTTCAGTTTCGTCGCACCTGCTTGCCGCTGAACCCGTTGGAAATTCGCGGTCCAGGTAGCGACAGATCGCCAGCGTTTCAAACACCCGCTGTTCACCATGCAGCAGAATCGGCACCTGACAGAAAGGGTGCAGCCGCCGATGCGCCGCGCTGCCGAACGCCACGGGCTGCCCATCGACCGTCAGGCCGAACGTCACCTCCAGGCCTTTTTCCAGGCAGTACATCCGCACGCTGCGCACCAGCGTGCTGAAACCGGGACCCACAATCTGCAATGCCATGATCTTCTCCTTGTCAGAAGCCTGCATCCTCTCAACAATGACCTTATGTTCAAGAACATAATCAGGAATTGCCATGCCGTGGCCAGACGACCAACGTGACCAGACCCGCCAGCGCATCCTCGACAGCGCCGCGCGCCTGTTTGCCCTGCACGGTTTCGAGGCGGTCAGCCTCAACGACTTGATGACCGCCGCCGGCCTGACCCGCGGCGCGTTCTATCACCACTTCCGAACCAAGAGCGAGGTCTACAGCCAATCCATCGCGCACGCGGCCCGGCTGGGCAGTGCACAGCTGGACAGCCTGGGCAGCACCGGCCTGTCGAGGCTGGTCGACCACTACCTCAGCCCCAGCCACCGGCAGGGTGACGCGCCGCGCTGCCCGTTGGCGTTTCTGGCCACCGATGTGACCCATCGCGACGAAGACGTTCGCAGTTGTTACACCGCTACCTTCAACGGCTTCGTCAACCGCATCCAGGCCAAATGGCCGGACGCACACGATGTGTCACGGCAACACGCGCTGCAGTTGGCCGCCACCCTGATTGGCGGCGTGGCGATCGCCAGGGCGCTGGACAATGATGCGCTGGCCGATGAGCTGTTGGCCGCCTGTCGGGCGGGCGGGCAATCGCTGCTGGAAAGCAGCACATAGCCATTACCGCGTCTATGCTCATCGCACTCGTATCGGTGAAAGCAGGGCGCGGTATGAAAGTTTTTCTCGATTGCGAGCTCACGCAGGACAGCCGAGCCGCCAGGCTCATATCGCTTGCGCTGGTCAGCGAATGCTGCAAAGAGTTCTACGTGGAGCTGACCGACACCTACGCGCCGGACGATTGCAGCGAATTCGCCGTCGAGCATGTGCTGCCCAAACTGAACGCTCTGAAATCTGGCGCCAGGCTAGCGGTCGCCCAGCACACCCTGCGTCAATTCATCGAGGGGCTGGGGCCGTCGATCCAGGTCTGCACGGCGGCGCCTTATTGGGACTGGAAGCATTTCTGCGCCTTGCTCGATCCCGAGGCCGGGTGGCCTGCCAACCTTGATCCCGAGCCCCTGGACGTGAGCCAGCTCAATGGCATCCTCGACCTGCGTGACATCGCCGGCGTGGCGATCCCTGACATCCCTCACCACGCGTTGCTCGATGCCAGAATCCTGGCCGAGCTGCACAAGGTGCTGGTCAATCGTTTGCCCATGATCGTGCGCCGCAATCAGTTGTGATTGCGTTTGCGCCGTCGCTTGGGCGCCGCGTCAGCTGGCACATGGCCGAGGGGCAGGGTAACGATGAACTCCGTACCCTGTTCGGCATTCGAGGTCACCTCAATGGTGCCCTGATGCGCAGTCGCGATTTCCGCCGCGATGAAAAGCCCCAGCCCCAGGCTCGCATGCGGTCCGAAATCAATACTGGCCTGCGGTGAATACCGCCCCATCGGGCTGAAGATCGACCCCAGCACCTCATCGGGTATCGGCTCTCCGGAGTTGTGCACCCGGAACACCAGCGTCTTGCTCGCCGTCGTCAGGTTCACGGTGATCGGCACACGGGCATTGCCATGCTGCAGGGCATTGCCGATCAGGTTGGAAAACATCTGCTCCAGGCGCGCGGCATCGAACACGCCCACGGCGGCCTCTTCGCTGTTGAGCACCACCTCGGCGGCGGGGTTGATGGTGCGCAATTCCTCGACGATGCGTTCGCACACGGGCGCCACGTCGACCACTGCCTTCGACACGGGCAGCCCTGGGCCCAGTTGAGAGCGCGTGAAATCGAGCAGGTCACCCACGATCTGCGAGGCGCGCTTGACGCTGGAATAAATTCGCGAGGTGATTTTCGTCGCCCGCTCGTCCAGCGTATCGGTACGCAGTAAGGCATCGGCGCCCAGCATGATGGCGCTGAGCGGGGTGCGCAGGTCATGGCCGAGAATGCCCAGGAAGATATTGCGCGACGCCTGCACGGCCTGGGTATAACTGGCAACCGACTCGGCCAGCGCCTGGTCGACGGCCTCGTTGAAACGGATCATGTCCTGGACCTCGAAAGGTGCCCCTTCGCTGATGTGTTGCATCCACAGGCTGATGACGCTGGCGCGCAGGGCCCTGAATTCAGACACCAACTGGTCGACCGTGAAGCCCGAGACCAAGCGGACGATCGCATGTGTTCGGGCGGCGCTGTCATCGTCTTGCACACCGTGACCCTTTGATTTGGCGTCCTGTTCCTCGCTTGATTGCGTGGTGCACAAATCGGCGGCCACGGCCTGCAGCATCCGTTGGGCATGGTCGCGCAGCGCCTCATCGTCGAGTGATTTGCCTGGCGTATTCAACGAGCGCGCAAAGTCCTCCCACTCTTGAAGAATCGGCTCGATATTCTCGAGGATGAAATCAGATAGGCGCATTGAGACGGCATCCTGCGTCGTGAAGTCCCCAGTGGCACCTCGAACGGTGGAGTAAAGCACCTATGAAGCATCCCTGTTGGGATAACGGCTGCATTCGGTCGCCTGGTGTACATTGATGTACACGATCCCGGCCGCCACTGCGGTCCGCGTGCGTATCGAGGCTACACACCCACGTTAGCCGCAGACTGGCCGAATGTTGCAGGCTCATGGCCCAGGACCTGCTTCCTGTTTGCGCCCAGGCACTCTATCGTAGATCAGGTCCCCTCCCAGGACGCGACGTAGTGCCCACCTGACAGGAAACCCCCATGCAAACGACAGGTAATACCCTATTGGTCACCGGCGGTGGCAGCGGTATCGGTCTCGAATTGGCCAAAGCCTTCCTGGCGCTGGGCAATGACGTGATCATTGCCGGGCGGCGTGAAGCGCTGTTGCAGCAGCAGGTCAAGGCCAATCCCGGCCTGCGCCACGTGGTCCTCGATATCAGCGATGCCGCGCACACCCAGCGCGTCGCCGAGCAACTGATCGCAGATTTTCCCAAGCTCAATGCAGTGATTCACTGTGCAGGGATCATGCGCGGCGAGTCTTTGCGCCAAGGCGCCACGGCATTGGACGCTACGGTCGCCACCAACTTGCTGGGGCCGATTCGCCTGGACGGCTGGCTGCTGCCGCACTTTCTCAAGCAGCCCCATGCGGCGATCGTTACGGTGTCGTCCGGCCTGGCCTTCACCCCGCTGGCGCTTACCCCCAGCTACTGCGCGACCAAGGCCGCCGTGCATTCCTACAGCCAGTCGTTGCGCTATCAGCTCAAGGACACCGCTGTGAAGGTACACGAACTGGCGCCGCCGTACGTGCAGACCGAGCTGATGGGCGAGCGTCAGGCCAACGATCCGCACGCGATGCCCCTGAAGGATTTCATCGCCGAAGTCATGACGATCTTCCAGCACTCGCCCGACGCCGAGGAAATTCTGGTGGAGCGGGTCAAGCCGCTGCGCTTTGCCGAGCGAGACGGCGACTACGCGCAGTTCTTCCAGCGCTTCAACGACCAAATGGCGGCCGCGCGCGCCGGGGAGTGAGTGCGGTTGAAGCGGCGCTGGCCGCTTCAGGTACCCAGGGCTTAGCGGCTCGCCAGCAAGGCATCCACCAGCGCCTTGGCGCTTTCAATGCAGTGCACCGTGGAGCCGACCAGGCCTGGGTCCGATACACGTGTGTCGCAGAGTTCAGTAGCAGAGGCCTGGGCGCAGGTCAGCAAGTGGGACAACTGCGTCAAGGCATCCTCCAGCGCAATTCCGGGGTTCACGCTGAACAACGGCTGGTTGTTCGAGCCGTGGAGGGCGAACTCGAGGGCCCGGGTTTCCGTGATATCGATCATCTTCAAACTCCTTGTAGACGAAGCTTGCGCCACAGGCGCGTTGCGCCCAGGGGCCTGCACGTTGGGACAGGTGTGGGCCGGGTACGGTGAAAGCCCGGCGAAGGGTGATGGCGGGAAACAAGGCACGGGCGGATCGGGGGTCGGCTTGACCATGGTGCAGCTCCTGACGGCGTGATGAAACCGCCACCTCGCGCTGCGAAACGCAAAAGGGTGGCAGCTGTACGCGGGTTCGCAGACCGGACCGTCAGGCACCCGGCGCACCCGAAGGTGCCCCACGCACAGCCGCCATAGATCGACAGTGCAGGCGAAAAAAAACGCCGGCAATGGGTATGGAGGCGCTGTACGCCTGACGAATGGTTCGGGCTGCGAAACCCGGTCGCTGATTTGGCAGCGACGGTGCAGAGGTTAGTGGAGCCGGTGGGGCAAGGCAAGAGGTGCGTGGCGCGGAAGGCGCTTGACTGGCTCCAGAAGGCGAGCAGGCATCCCGCGAAGTGCCACTGCAATGCGGGTGTCCGCGTTTTGATGTGACAGCGATGGGGCGGTGACTCCCCACCGCAGGCATCACCTGGCGTGCCCGGGCCGACTCCAAGCGTGCTCTAGAACCGCCATTGTTCCGCCGTGACCACTCGGCAGAACGGCCCGGCCAGGGTTGCGTTGTGGTGCGCAACGATGGCCTGTGCGCTGAGCAGGGGCGTATCGGAACAGGTGTGCCCGTCGGCGATAAGCACGGCGTCGAAGCCGCCATCGCGGGCGGCCCGGCACGTGCTGTCGATGCAGTATTGGGTTTTCATTCCGGTCACGACGATGCCTTCACAGCCACGTTCGCGCAGCAGGTTGGTCAGCTCGGTGTGCACGAACGCATTAGGGCGGGTTTTCTCGAAAATGACCTCGTCCCCCAGCAACTGCAACTCGTCCACCAGCGCTGTGAGCGGGCTGCCAGGCGCAATGGGCGAGCCCACCGGGCCTACATGGCGGGCGAGCAGGACAGGCGCGCCTGCAGCGCGAGCAGCTCGCATCAGCCCGTTCAAAGTGTGCAGAAGCGCTTCGCCGCCCCACGGCGTTTCCGGGCCATGAACCAGCCCGACCTGCATGTCGAGGATCAGCAGTGCATACATGAGTGTTTCCTTACGTGTGGGCCAATGACACCGGGGCAAAAAAAAGACCCGGTCCATCACTGGCGGGTCTTGGGGGTATCCGGTGCGCTAGCTCACACAGCCTCCCACGACCCGCCAATGGCGGTCGTGAACAAGGTGGTCGAGGTGCTGCGTGGCGTATGCATGGGGTTGACCTTAGTCGTCTGGCCGGCGGGTTGCAAGTGAGTGGAGTAGGGGGGGGCAGGTCAGCGGGGGCGGACGGGGTGGTGACCGCAAGGCACCCGTTTGTCGAGCACCGCCATCGATACCTTGCGCCCGGTCAACCCCTGCAGCGCGCCGCTAGTCCGTCTCACCCCGAACCCAGAAGTGCTCGGCAGACTGGCTGAGCATTGCTTTTGGACGCGTCAGGTGAATCTCCAGCGGTATGTCCCAGCTCTCATCCAGGGCCCTGACCAGACGCCCGTCGAGTATTTCCTGTTCAGTGAGGCTTTTGGGCAACCACGCCACGCCTTTGCTTTCCAGGGTCATGGACATGAGTACAGCGGCAAGGTGGCTGCCGAAAAGGGGCTTGAGGTGAAGGTAGTCTTCCTTGCCGCGCAGCCTGTGCGCAACGATACGCCCCAGCCCCGACTCATGGGTGTAGGCCAGGTATGGCAAGGCCGCGGGTGAGGTGCCGAAGTTCGTCGAGGCACTGGCCAGGGGTATCAGAACGTCCTCACCCACTGCCTTGCTGATGAACTGATCAGGGGCCAATAGCGGCGGCACGTCCGGGTGCCGATGGCAGAGCATGAACTGAACCTGGCCGTGTATCAGCATCTGTTCGCAGACGGCCATGCTGTCGGAGTGAAGTTGCACGGCCTCGATGGGCGCACCACTTTCCGCGCTGCGCAGCCACTTGGGGAAAAACGTGAAGGACAGTGAGTGAGTCGCCGCGAACTTGAGCGATCTGGCCGTCATGCCCGCCACCTCCTGGGCCTCGTTACGCAGCCTGTACAAATGGCGGGCTGCCTCCTGGGCACTTGACAGAATCTGCCTTCCCGCCTCGGTCAGGGTGGCTCCCTGTGGGGTGCGCACGAACAACTCGACACCCATCCAGTTTTCCAGCGAGCGAACTCGGCGGCTGAAAGCCGGTTGAGTGATGTGCCGTGCTTCTGCTGCGCGGACAAAGCTGCCGTATTCCGCGAGCGCCGAAAGATCTTCGAGCCAAGCCAGTTCCAAGGGCCATGCCTCCTGTGCATAGGGTGCGGCATTAATAGCATTGGGCGGGTGACATCGCAAAGCCTAACGTGGCGCCATCAACAACAAGAGGCGCCCATCATGCGTATCGTAGACATCCGCGAAAAAACCGTTTCAATCGCATCCCCCATTGCCAACGCCTACATCGACTTCTCCAAAATGACCTGCTCGGTCGTCGCTGTCGTCACGGACGTGATTCGCGATGGCAAGCCTGTCATTGGCTACGGCTTCAATTCCAATGGTCGCTATGGCCAGGGCGCCCTGATGCGTGACCGGTTCCTGGCGCGTATCACCGAAGCCGACCCGGACTCCCTCGTGGACAAGGATGGTACCAACCTGGACCCGTTCGCCATCTGGAAAACCCTGATGACCAACGAGAAGCCGGGCGGCCACGGTGAGCGCTCTGTCGCCGTGGGTACGATCGACATGGCGGTCTGGGACGCCGTCGCCAAGATTGAAGGCAAACCGCTCTATCGCCTGCTGGCAGACCGTTACCGCAACGGTGTGGCAGACGATAAGGTCTGGGTGTATGCCGCCGGTGGGTATTATTACCCGGGCAAAGACCAGACCAAGCTCAAAGCTGAAATGCAGAGCTACCTGGATCGCGGCTATGACGTGGTCAAGATGAAAATTGGTGCGGTGCCACTGGACGAAGATATCCGTCGAATCGAGGCGGTGCTGGAAGTGGTGGGCGAGGGTCGTCGACTGGCGGTCGACGCCAATGGTCGTTTCGATCTTCAGACCGGTATCGCTTACGCGGAAGCCATCAAGCCGTACAACCTCTTCTGGTACGAGGAAATCGGCGACCCACTGGATTACGCGCTCCAGGCTGAGCTGGCCAATCACTATGAGCTACCCATGGCGACCGGGGAGAACCTGTTCTCCCACCAGGACGCCCGTAACCTGCTGCGTCACGGCGGCATGCGTCCTGATCGCGACTTTCTGCAGTTCGACTGTGCACTGTCCTATGGGCTGGTCGAGTACATGCGCACCCTGGAAGTGATGAGCGACATGGGGTGGTCTTCTCGCCGCGTGGTTCCGCACGGTGGGCACCAGATGTCCTTGAACATCGCAGCCGGTCTGCACCTGGGCGGTAACGAGTCCTACCCGGACGTGTTCCAGCCCTTCGGCGGCTTCGCCGATGGGATCCAGGTGGAAAACGGCTATGTCGGTCTGCCGGACATTCCAGGTGTGGGCTTCGAAGCCAAGTCGGCCTTGTATGCCGTAATGCGCGAGTTGGGTGAAGGCTGATCGATTTCCATCTGCGGCCCCTCTGCAAGCGGCCGCAGACTCATGTGTCATGCGATGACACTCACCACAGGCCCATCACAACAATAAAATGAGGTGTTTACGTGGTCACTTCCCCGTCCCGCTGGTACAGCCAGCTCTATATTCAAGTACTGATCGGCATCGTCATCGGCGCCGCCATCGGTTACTTCGTTCCTGATATCGGCGCGAAGCTCCAGCCGTTTGCCGATGGTTTCATCAAACTCATAAAAATGCTGTTGGCGCCTATTATCTTCGGTACGGTCGTCGTAGGTATCGCGAAGATGGGCAGTATCAAGGAGGTCGGGCGGATTGGCGTCAAAGCCCTGATCTACTTCGAGATCCTGTCGACCATCGCCCTGGTGGTGGGTCTGCTGGTGGTCAACATCGTCAAGCCTGGTGTGGGCATGAACATCAACGTCAGCGCGCTGGACGGCAGTGCGGTCAACAAATACAGTCAGGCCGCCAGCGAGCAGGGCGGCACCGTTGAGTTCTTTCTCAATATCATTCCGCATACCTTCATGGGCGCATTCTCCAATGGCGTCATGCTTCAGGTCATCCTGCTCTCGGTATTGATGGGGGTCGCTCTGGTGCAAATGGGCGAAACCAGCAAGCCGCTGATTCATACCATCGACCTGTTTCTGCAAGGCTTGTTCAAGATCGTAGCGATGGTCATGCGCCTGGCGCCGATCGGTGCCGGTGCCGGCATGGCCTTCACGATCGGGAAGTACGGGATCGGTACCTTGCTGTCGCTGGGCCAGTTGCTGGTCGCGCTCTATATCACGACTTTGATTTTCATCGTCGTGGTGCTGGGTACGGTTGCCAGATGGTCGGGCATGCCGCTGATGCAATTCCTGCGCTATTTCAAGGATGAAATACTGATCACGCTGGGCACCTGTTCAACGGAGGCCGTGTTGCCGCGGATGATGGTCAAGTTGGAAAAGCTTGGCTGTAAAAAGTCGGTGGTCGGTATGGTATTGCCCACCGGGTATACCTTCAACGCAGACGGCACGTGCATCTATCTCACCATGGCGGCCATCTTCATTGCCCAGGCCACCAATACTCCCCTGACCTTTATGGATCAGATGATCCTGCTGGGCGTATTCCTGCTGACGTCAAAGGGCTCGGCCGGCGTCGCCGGTGCAGGCTTCGTGACGCTCGCGGCCACGCTCACCACCATCCACTCCATTCCCCTGGTCGGTCTGGTGCTGTTGTTGGGCATTGACCGGTTCCTGAACGAGGCGCGGGCCGTTACAAACCTGATTGGCAACGGCATCGGCACTATCGCCATCGCCAAGTGGGACAACTCGTTCGATGTCGAGGCCTGCGAACGTGAAATCGCAGCCATGAAGCACGACAAGGCGACGAGGAAGGCATTGCTCGCGCAGAAATGATCCGGGCAGCTTGCGGGTACCTGCCTGTCGAGAGTCAGCAAGGCATACCCCGAACAGGCTCAGGACACGGCCAGGCCAACGACCGAGATCGACTTCATGACGTCCTCGTCGTCAAGGCCGTGGCCGTACAGCGTGGCGGTAGCGATGCCCAGGCTTTGGCAACACGCCAGAGGCGCAGCGTCGCGCTACCCGCACGGGCGGTCGGGCGAGACGACTAGGCTCCCAGTATTCGTTTACGCCGCTTCCAGTTGGCAACTTTGCGCAAGAGTCGCGACAGCTGATTCACGGAGTAAGGCTTCTGGAGCAGCTCGAAACCGTAGGTACCGTTCTGCGCCAGCACATCGCTATAGCCTGACGCGAGCAAGACCGGGAGATCGTAATGGTCTTCGCGGATCTTGCGCGCAAGGTCAATGCCGTTCATGCCCGGCATCACCACGTCGGAAAAAACCACATCGAAGCGATCCGCATCTGCCGCCAGCTCTGCAAGCGCCTCGTCCGCGTTGTTCGCCAGCACGGGCCAGTAACCGAGATCTATCAAGGACTGCACGGCCAGGTTGCCGACCTGAACGTTGTCTTCAACCACCAGCACACAGGTGCCGTGGCCGTCCACCAAAGGCTCTTCCTCGTCCTGCGCGGCGGCCGTTACGGGCTTTTCCACGCTGGGCAGGTAGAGGCTGAACGTGCTTCCGCTGCCGGGCGAACTTTGAACCGTGATCTCCCCACCGGATTGTTTCGCGAAGCCGAAGACCTGGGACAAACCCAGCCCGGCACCCTGGCCCGTACGTTTGGTGGTAAAGAAAGGCTCGAAAATCTTGGCGAGTTGGTCTTGCGCAATACCCACGCCCGTGTCAGTAATCGACACCTCCACGAATGCCCCGACAATCGCCGGCTGCCCCCGCAGAGCCGGAATCTGCTGCACGTGCTGAACCTTGATCAGGAGCTGACCTTCCCCGGCCATGGCGTCTCGCCCATTGAGCACCATATTGACCAGAGCCGTCTCATATTGACTGACGTCGGCCTGCACGAAACACGGGTCTGGCGGTAGCTCGATGACGATCCTGATCAACGAGCCGGTCAACGTTTCCATCATGCCGGCAAGCGATTCGACGCTATCGCAGGCCGCGAACACTTCGGGCTTGAGCGCTTGTCTTCTTGCGAACGAAAGCAGCTGAGAGGTCAGTTTGGCCGCCCTGTCCACTGTCTCTGAAATGGCACCGATGTAGCGCTGGCGACGGGTGTCGGGCAAGCTGGGTTTCTTCAACATGTCGGCAGACGATTTGATGATCGTCAGGAGGTTGTTGAAATCATGGGCCACGCCGCCGGTGAGCTGCCCGATCGCTTCCAGTTTCTGCGACTGCCGCAAGGCCTCTTCCGCCCGGGCCAGCGCCTGTGCCTGCTCTTTCTCCAGCGTAACGTCACGCCCGGTGGCATACGTGACGTCGCCGGCCGGTGCAGCGACCCACGAAAACCACCGCAAGGATCCATCCTTGTGTCGGTATCGGTTCAACACCCTGGGGATCCCACCTTCGGCCGCCAGTACATAGGCGTCAGTGGTTTCATCGTGGTCGTCTTCCACGACAAACTCGTTGACGTGGTGGCCGACCAGCTCTTCGGGCTGATAGCCCAGCAGGGCCGTCCAGGAAGGGTTGACGCGCAGGAATACGCCCTTGAAGTCAATGACCAGCAGCAAATCCGGAGACGTGTGCCACAGCTGATTGAGCTCCAGAGTGCGCTGCTGGATTTGCTGCTCCAGTGTTTCATTCAACGCCTTGAGTTGTGCCTGGATGCGCACGCGCTCACGCTCCTGGTGAACGGCCTCGGTGATCTCCATGCCCTGGTTGAACAGGCCGACGATGCTGCCGTTTTCCCCGCGTATCGGGGCCGCACTGAAATTCCAGTAGGTGATCTCGGCCTTGCCTCGCCTGACCATGGGCAACTCGACTTCGGCTTGAGAAAAGCCTTCGCCGGTCTGCAGGCAATGATAGAACGGGGCCGAGACTTGCTCCCATGCCGAGCCCCAGACGTCTGCCACAGGCTTGCCCAGCGCATCGGGGTGACGATCGGCCAACGCAGGGGCATAAGCGTCGTTGTAGAGCATCAACAAGTCAGGTCCCCACAGCACCGTGGCCAGCACCGGGGAGTTCAGGCAGGTCGACACCATGGTTCTCAAGGACTGTGGCCAATTTGCCACGTGACCAAATGGGCTGGCAGCCCAGTCGTGGTGGCGCATGCGCTGGCCCATCTCGCCGCCACCCGAGAGGAAGGAATACTGCTCTGCAAAATCGTCGGTAGTACGCATCGCTTGAACACGCTCGCGCTGAAGTGCTGATCACCTCAACCCGCCTCGAACTGCCGTCGACAGTCCGAGTGCCAGGATGCGGATTTTCTGTGAATCGTTAGTCACCCAATGGTAAGCCAGGTTCAGCCAAACGCAATTAATGCCGGCAATCAGGCGAGCGTCGGGCTGCGCCGTGCAGGCGATCATCCAACTGGCCCCGGCTGACCGCGTCAACGACCCGCATCGAACTCTCTTCGAAGCCAGTCGACCACGTCTTGCACCCAAGGGCTGGGCTCTTTGTCCGCCCGCGTCAGCAGGTGGTAGGTATACCCGGTAATCGCCGGCCCGAATGGTTGTACCAGGTGACCGGCGGCCAGTTCGTCGGCGACCAATGCAAGGCTGAGCAGGGCGATCCCCTGGCCCGCGACGGCAGCCTGGATGGCATGTCCCTCATCCGAGTACTGAAGCTGGCCATGAAGAGGCGTGCCAGACATGCCTGCCTGGCTCAGCCATTTTTGCCATGTGGGGTTTTCGGTACTCTCCTTGGTCCATTCAAAGTGAATCAGGGGCACTGAGCCCAGCGCTGACAGGTCTTTTATCTGCAACAGCGGGTTGACCACGGGTGCGTATTCGTCGGTGAACATGGCTTGTGCGTTGAAGCCGGGGTAAGGCCCACGACCGTAGCGCAAAGCGATGTCGAAGGCCTGATCGGTCGATTCAATGGCGTGATCGTTGGCCTGAATCTGCAAGTCGATGTCGGGATGTACAGCATGGAAGCGGGAAATTCGAGGCATCAGCCACTTTGCAGTGAACGCGTTGGTGGCGGTGATCGTCACCCGCTTGCGCTCACGGGCCTGCGCCAGTTGCTGCAACGTCGTCTCGAACGCATCGAAGCCATTTTTCAGCACGGGAAACAGCACTGCGCCGGCTTCGGTCAACGTGACCTGACGCACTTTGCGCACGAAGAGCGCAAGGCACAGGTGTTCCTCCAGTACACGAATGCGGTGGCTGATCGCAGTGGGTGTGACCGCCAGTTCCTCGGCGGCGCGCTTGAAGCTGCCCAGCCTTGCTGCCGCTTCAAACGCGCGCAATGTTGAAAGAGGAGGAAGTCGACGCATGGGCAGGCTGATCTCATGGATGACCTGACGTCATCTTTTAGCTGACTTCTTATCGTTTGTCTGCGTGCGGGCGCCGAATCAGTATGGGGTCTATGGCGAAATTGGTGATTTTCGATCACCTGTGACGCGTATGTACCTACTTTTCTGGAGCTGATAATGTTCGAACGTATCATCACTCAACCCGATCCCTACGAACCTTACCTGCTGTCACAGGGAATCAAGGCCGGCAACCTCGCATTCATTTCCGGGCAGGCGGGAAGCGGCTCCGATGGGCAGATCGTCGATGGCGGATTTCGTGCGCAAGGTGAGCAAGCGTTTGCCAATCTCAGTCGGGCGTTGATTGCAGGCGGGTCGACGCTGAGTCATGTCATCAAGGTGACCATTTTCGTCACGGACATGGGCTATTTCGATGAAGTCGTTGAACTGCGTCGCAGGTTTTTCTCCGCGCCTTACCCAGCCGACACCCTTGCCGAGGTAAAAGCACTCTACGACCCTCGCGCGATGATCGAAATCGAAGCCATTGCCGTGGTGCCGCCAATGGGGGAGCAGTGAGATGACCAGGACAGACGATGCAAACCTGGCGCATAACGTCCAGGTGCTGTTTCAGCCGTTCATGGTCGGCACACTGAGTGTGCACAATCGCCTCGTCGTTGCACCGATGACCCGTGTGAGTGCCACGGCGCAGGGCGTGCCGACGGCGCAGATGGCTGATTATTACCGGCGTTTTGCCGACGGTGGTTTTGGCTTGGTGATCACCGAGGGGCTCTACACCGACGAGCGTTCATCCCAGGGCTATCTGTTCCAACCCGGCCTCGCCAATACGGCACAGCGCGAAGGATGGCGGGCGATCGTTGCCGGTGTGCACGCCAGCGGTGGGCGCATCATCGCCCAACTCATGCACGCCGGTGCGCTGTCGCAGGGCAACGTTCATGGCGCAAGCAACATAGGGCCTAGCGCGCGACGCCCAAAGGGCGAGCAGATGGCGTTCTATCGGGGCGAGGGCCAATACCCTGTGCCTGAGGCCATGACTGCGCAGGACATAGCCCAGGTGATCGCCAGTTTCGCCGACGCAGCCATCCGGGCCCAAGATGCCGGCTTTGACGGCATCGAGATCCACGGTGCCAATGGGTATCTGCTGGATCAGTTTCTAACCCAAGGCATCAACCTGCGTGAGGATGGGTACTCAGGCTCTGTCATGGCCCGGCTCCGCCTGATCCGTGAGGTGGTCGGGGCGGTGCGTGATGCGGCAGGGCCCCTGTTCGTCATCGGGCTGCGCATCTCGCAAGCCAAGGTCAACGACTTCACCCACAAGTGGTTCGGCGGTGAGCAGGAAGCTGCCGAGATTTTTAGCGCGCTGGGGGCGTTGCCACTGGACTATCTGCACACTACGGAACACGAGGCCTGGAAACCTGCTTTCGGTGAAGGCCTCAGCCTCGCGGCGTTGGCGAAGAAACACAGCGGGTTGCCAGTATTGGCCAACGGCTCCCTGCACGATCTGGTTCAGGCCACCGCGATACTTCACTGCGCCGAGGCGGACGCTGTGACACTGGGCCGTGCCGCGCTGACCCACCCGGACTGGCCGCAACGTGTGGCGCAAGGGAAGTCATTGAAGTCTTTCGATCCAGGCATGTTGTCACCGATCGCGGATCTGGCCAATGCGCAAAACCTGCGATAGCGACTCGCCCACCAGGTTTGGCCCTCCGCATTGACTCGTGCATTGATCCCGGTGAGTCTAGTGTCTATCCACCGGCAGTGGGCAGCACCGCCCAGTCAATCGTGAGGAACGGCACAATGATCAAAAGCCTGGACGGTCAGGTGGCGCTGGTCAGTGGGGCAGGCAGTGCGCAAGGCATCGGTATCGCCATTGCGAAACGGCTGGGCGACTTGGGTGCGAAGTTGATCGTCACCGGCAGTAGCCCCCGTATCCATGAGCGCGTCACGGACTTGCGCGCCGCAGGGTATGAGGTTGAAGGGCGTGCTGCCGATCTGACACAGCAGGCTCAGGTCGGTGAGCTGGTGGCGTGGGCCGAGTCGATCTGGGGGCGAGTCGACATTCTGGTGAACAATGCCGGGATGGCGATTCAGGGTGATGCAGAGCCTTTCGCCGAAGTGGCCAGCATGAGCCTCGAGGTATGGGATACCTCGATTGCGCGCAACCTGACAACCGCCTTTTTGCTGACTCGTGCGGTGCTGCCCGGCATGCAGCGCCGCCAGTATGGGCGCATCGTGCAGATCAGCTCCACCACAGGCACGCGGGTCAGTAACCCGGGCGAAGCCGCCTACGCGGCAGCGAAAGCCGGAATGATCGGCATGAACATGAGCCTGGCCCTTGAAGTGGCGTCTTACGGCATCACGGTAAACGCCGTCGCCCCGGGCTGGATTGCCACGCAGTCCAGCACTGCGCAGGAGCTGGCTGCGGCTCGATACGTGCCTGTGGGGCGTGCCGGGCGGCCGGAGGAAGTGGCGGCCGCAGTGGCTTTTCTGGCGTCCCCGGACGCCAGTTACATCACCGGCGAAGTGCTGGTCGTCGATGGCGGGAATTGTCTTGCGGAGAACAAGGGGCCCCGTTGAGGCGTCGGGGGGCTAGTGCAGCTCTGCGCCCCTGAACCTATTTGCCCAACAACGGATTCAGCCCGCTTCGAGCCACTCTGCTATGCAATTCGCGGCCCAGTACCTGCTCGCACTGTTGCGAAATGGCCATGAGCTTTTCCAGGTCGATGCCCGTACTGACCCCCATGGATTCCAGTAAGCCGACCCAATCTTCGGTGCTGACGTTGCCGGTGAAGCCGCCACCGTATTTGACCTTGGCCGGGTGACCGCCGACTCCGCCGAATGCACAGTCGAAATAGCTGACCCCAGCTTCAAGCGCCGCGACGTAGTTCACCAGACCTGTCGCGCGCGTGTCGTGAAAGTGGGCGATCGGCGTGACCTCAGGCAGCGCTTTGAGCACCTCCCCGAACATCGCACGTGTGGATGCTGGGGTGGCGACGCCCGTGGTATCGCCCAGCGTGACGTATTTCACGCCCAGGCGAGCGAATTGCTGAACGTCGGCCAAGACCTGCAGCGGGTCGACCTTCCCCTCAAATGGGCAGCCAAACGCAACGGAGACGGTGCCGATCAGCCGGAAGCGACCTTTTGCAGCGTCGGCCATCGCAGCGATATTGGCCCATTGATCGTCGCGGCTGCGCTTGAGGTTTTTTTGTGAGTGCGATTCGGAGCCCGAGACGAGCAGGCTGATTTCGTTCGCGCCATATCCGGCATCCAGATCTGCCAAGGCCCGCTCGACTGCGCGGACGTTGGCGCAGGTTGCCTTGTAAAACACTCCCGGCCGCCGCTCCAGCCTGGCCAGCAGGTCGCTGGCGTCGGCGAATTGCGGAATCACCGATGGGTTGGAATAGGAGGTGGCTTCGACTCGCGAAAAGCCTGCATCGGCAAATGCCTCGATCAACTCGCGTTTTTGCGCGGTCGCGATCATCGCGGTTTCGTGCTGCAGACCATCCCGGGCAAAGCACTCGCAAAGAACGACATCGGCCATGAGGACTCCTTGAGGTATAGTTCGATTGACTTCACCAACGATTATGCGAGCTGTCCGGGCAGCACAGCTTCATCGGCCCCTGAATACACGAAGATGCGTCGGTGAGCACTGAACACATCATTCTCAATATCGTTGACATTGTCAATCTTATTGCTTAGCTTACGAGGCAGACACTTGTGGCACGTACATCAACGTTAAATGGCGAACAAAAGACCGCGCACATGGCGGAACCCAAGGACCTGCGGGACCTCGTTTCCTTTCAGTTGCGCCAACTGAGCAACCTATACACCAAGAACACCGCAAGCGTTTACCAGCGCAAATTCGGACTGACGATGAACGAATGGCGCCTGATCGCGCTGGTGGATGCAGCGGGTGATATCTCGCTCAATCGCCTGGCCAGCCAGGCGCAGTTCGACAAGGGGCTGACCAGCCGTATCGTCACGGCATTGATCGAGCGTGGGGTTATTCTGCGCCAGACCGACCCCAGCGATGCGCGAGGTATCGCACTGTCTTTGACTGCCCACGGTAAGTCCCTGGTAGCCGAGGTCTTCCCGCAGGCGGTTGAACTCAACACGCAGTTACAGTCCTGCCTCACCCGTAGCGAACGTGAAACCCTCGCGGTGGTGTTGCAGAAAATGACCCATCAGGCACGAGCAATGCTTGACCAGGAGCGCGAGAACGCTGGCCAGGACTGAAAACGCCAGGTTTCTCGCGCCTACACCCTCAGGCCTTTGGCCTGGCAACGCGAGGACGTGGTATGTACACCGATCTGGCCCTGTATATCGATGGTCAATGGACGCACGGCAGTGGGGCCGAGCGCTTCACCGTGTTAAACCCCGCCACCGGCGAGACTGTTGGCCAATTGCCCCTGGCCACTGCTGCAGACCTGGATCTGGCATTGGCTGCGGCGGATCGCGGTTTTCGCCTATGGTCCGCGACGTCCGCCTATGAGCGCTCGAAAATCCTGCGCAAGGCGGCTGAACTGGTCAGAGAGCGTGTGGCAAGCATGGCACGCTGCATGACCCTGGACCAGGGCAAGCCGCTGGCCGAGGCGACGATGGAGTCGGCGTCGGCTGCCGACCACATCGAGTGGTATGCGGAAGAGGGGCGGCGAGCGTACGGGCGTATTGTGCCTTCACGCAGCCCTGCGGTTCGTCAGTTGGTGGTGCGGGAGCCCGTGGGTCCCGTTGCGGCCTTCACACCCTGGAACTTTCCGATCAACCAGTCGGTGCGCAAGATCGCCGGTGCGTTGGCCGCTGGATGCAGCATTGTCATCAAGGCGCCGGAAGAGGCGCCGGGGTCAGTCATCGAACTGGTGCGCTGTTTTCACGATGCCGGTGTACCAGCGGGCGTGCTGAACCTGGTATTCGGTGTTCCGGCCCAGGTGTCCGAACACCTGATCAAATCTCCAGTCATTCGCAAGATCTCCTTCACCGGGTCCACTGCGGTGGGTCGTCAACTGGGTGCGCTGGCCGCGACTCACCTCAAGCTCACAACGATGGAGCTGGGTGGGCATGCACCTTTCATTGTCTGTGCCGATGCGGATGTTCAAGCGGCTGCTGCACTGGCGGCCGGGCTCAAGTTCCGCAACGCTGGCCAGGTCTGCGCCTCGCCGTCGCGCTTCTTCATTCACAACGATGTTTACGATGAGTTTGCCCAGCGCTTCATTGAGCTGAGCAAGGCAATCAAAGTGGGTGTCGGCTTTGAAGCCGCTTCACAGATGGGACCGCTGGCAAACTCGCGTCGCCTCGATGCCGTGGCGGAGCTGGTTCAGGATGCTCGAGACAAAGGTGCCAGGGTGCTTTCGGGAGGAGCGCGAATCGGCAACGTGGGTAACTTTTTCGAGCCGACGGTTCTGGGCGATGTGCCTGCCCAGGCGCGTCTGCTGACCGAAGAGCCTTTCGGCCCTGTGGCCCCGTTGTTGCGCTTCGACAGCCTGGACGACGTGATCGAGCGTGCTAACAGCCTGGAATACGGGTTGGCGGCCTTTGCCTTCACTGCCTCCCTGAAGACCGCGACGGAGTTGGGCAATCGCCTGCACAGCGGCATGATTTCTATCAATCACTTTGGCCTGGCTTTGCCTGAGACGCCGTTTGGCGGTATGCGCGACAGTGGCCATGGCAGCGAAGGTGGGACTGAAGGGCTGGAGGCGTACCTGGTCACCAAGTTCATCAGCCAGATCGGCGTCTGATTCAAACGCTGGGTAAAAAAGGGAGCCACGGCTCCCTTTTTTCAATGCCGGGCAACGCTCATTGCAGGGCGAACTCCTTGATCGCGTGTTCACGCAGGCGGTTCTTCTGAACTTTACTCGACCCGGTCATGCCGATGCTTTCAAAGCCATCGACGATGCTTAGGTAGCGTGGCACCTTGAAGTTGGCGCAGCGGTCCTTGCAGAAGGCAATCAGCGCCTGGGCATCCAGCGACTGCCCTGCACGCAGCGTGACGTAGGCAGCAGGCACTTCCCCCAGGCGAGGGTCTGGCACGCCCACTACCTGAGCCAGTTCGACGGCAGGGTGCTTGAGCAGCACCTGTTCAACCTCCAGCGGCGAGACGTTTTCGCCGCCCACGCGGAACATGTCCTTCAGTCGACCAACGAACCGCAGACGTCCGGCGCTGTCCATTTCGCCCAGATCACCGGTGTACAGCCAACCGTCGCGCAAGGTTTCGGCAGTTTTCTCTGGCAGCTTGTAGTAGCCCTTCATCAGGCTCCAGCCACTGGCACAGATTTCCCCCACTTCACCGGCAGGCAATGCCGCGCCGGTCTGCGGGTCGCGGATCTCGATGCGAATACCCTCATGGGGCAGCATGTAACCATCGATCCTTTGCTCCAGCGGCTCGCTCGTTGACGACACCACCAGGTTAGGCCCAGCCTCGGACAGCCCGTAGGCATTGCAGATGTCCACGGCGCCCATCAGATCCACTACGTCACGCAGGATATGTGGGCTGGCCGCCGCCCAGCCGCCGCGCAGGCACAAGTCGGCGCTGGCGAAGCCAGGGTCGGCCAGCATCATGAGAAACATGGTGTCGTTACCGGAAGTCAGTGTGCAGCGTTCCTCGGACATGGCCCTCAGTGCCTGGCCCGGATGGAAAGTCTCGGCCGTCACCAGGCACGCGCCCTCAACGAGCGCCACGAGCAGCGACATGGTACTGCCGGACACGTGATAGAACGGGCGCGGGCTGTAATAGCGGTCATCCGGTCGTACGCCGATTCGTTGCGCGACCGATTTGGCGACGCCGAGCATGGCAGCGTGGCTAAGCATGACGCCCTTGGGGTAGGACGTGGTGCCCGACGTCAACTGGATCAACAGCGTGTCGTCGGCGTCGACGGCTGCGCGGGCCTCGGCCAGTTGTCCATCACTTATCTGGGTCCCGGCTTCGACAAACGACTGCTGGGTGATGGCCGCCGCCGGAATATCGGTGCCATCGACCACCAATTGCGTCAGCAATGGCAGGCAGCTGCCAGGCAGCGCGCTGTCGACCGCAGGCTCGACCTCGCGCAGCATGCCAACGAAGTCGATCTTGTTCAGAAAACGGTCGATGCAAAACAGCGCGCGAATATCTTCGTGAGCCAGGCCATAGCTCAGTTCTTCAACGCGAAAGCGTGTATTGAGCGGCACCGTGACCAGCCCCAGTGACGCGGCTGCATACCAGTGCACCGCCCAGTTCACCGAATTGCCACGCAGCAGACCGATATGTTCGCCGCGCTCGAGGCCCAGCGCGAGCATGCCCTTGGCAATCCGATCGACGTGTGCGACCAGTTGCGAATAGCTCAGACGCTGATGCTCGTCCACCAGCGCGTCGGCGTCAGGCCGCTGCCCGGCCGCGTGTTGCACGACCGCCCACAGCGATTGACGCACGGGGGATTTCGACTCACTCATGGGTTTTACCTTTCTCGAACGACGTTATGCCGGATTTCCAGGTGCCGGCGTTGAGGTTCTCCTCGATGGCCAGGATTTCCAACGCCAATGCACCATGGCGGGTGTCGTCCAGGCCCTGGTCGAGGGTGCGTTTGGCACTGCGCATGGCCTGGGGGGGACCGCTGGCGATGTCTTGTGCCAATTGCTCGACCACGGCGGCAAGCCCGCTCGAAGGCACGATACGGTTGAGCAGGCCGATGCGTAATGCTTCATCCGCATCGACCGCACGGCCGGTGAACATCAACTCTTTGGCAAGTCTTCGGCCGACAATGCGTGGCAGCCGTTGCGTTGCGCCTACGGTGCCCCAGCGGGCCTCGGGGTAGCGGAAGCTGGCGCGATCGCTGCCGATAATGAAATCGCACGCGCCTGCGATTTCACAGCCTGACCCCACGGCGGGGCCGTCGATGATTGCCACGATGGGGACCGGGCATTGCTCGATGGCGTCGTAGAGCGCGAAAGCGCGAAGGCGTCGGGCGCGGATCTGGTCATCGTCCATGCCCTGGCGCTCCTTGAGGTCCGCGCCGGCGCAGAACACTGGGCCGTTGGCCTCGATCACGACTACGTGGACATCACAATTGTCACGGATGTCCAGCAAAGCACGATGCAAGTCACCGCACATGGCGTTATTAAGCGCGTTACGGGCCTCGGGGCGGTTGAGTACCACGCGCGCTACATGGGTGCTGGCATCCATACTGAGTTGGATTGTCGAAGCAGTGTCCATCACAGGGTCCCCCGGGCACGCAGGCCCTCGATCTGGTCGGATGTGTAGCCAAGCTGAGCCAGCACGTGCTGGTTGTTTTCACCCAGCATCGGTGGTCGGCCGGTGGTGGGATCGTCGAAGCCCTGAAAGCGGTAGGGCAGGCGAATCGCAGGAAAGACGCCGGTTTCGGGGTGCTCGAAACTGTTGAACACGCCACGGGCGAGCAGGTGCGGGTCGGTCATGACTTCGTCGAGTGTTTTCAATGGGCCGGCAGGTACACCGAAGGCATCGCAGGCTGCGCACAGTTGATCGCGAGTCATGCCAGCGCAACCTTCGGTCAATGCACGCATGACCTCGACGCGGTGCAGTACGCGCCCGCTATTTTCCTGCAAGCGCGGATCGTCCGCCATGCTGGCCAAGCCCAATAACTTGCACAGCGGCTTCCAGTGCTGATCGGCGCCCGTGATGTGCACGAAGCCGCCGTCGGCGCAGCGAAAACTGGCAGAGGGGACGCGCCCTGGATGTTCGGTGCCCATGCGCTCGGGCACTTCGCCCAAGGTGAAGAACCGAGCGGCCGCCAGTGACAAGAGTGGGATCTGTGCGTCCAGCATCGAGAAGTCCAGGTAGGCGCCTTTGTCGCGTTTGGCGGCGCCATTAAGCATCGCCAGCACGCCTAGGGCGATCCATAGGCCTGAGGTCATGTCGGCTACCGGTACGCCGGGTTTGACCGGTTCGCCTTCGCGCTCGCCGGTCATGCTCATCAGCCCGCTCATGGCCTGAAACACCGTGTCGTAACCCTTGCGCTTTGCGTAGGGTCCAGTTTGGCCGAAACCGGTGCATGAGACGTAGACCAGCCGTGGGTTGACTGCTTTCAGGCTATTCCAGTCCAGGCCGTAGCGACTCAGCGTACCTGTGGGAAAGTTCTCCAACACCACGTCAGCATTCTTTACCAGCTTGCGTACGATTTCCTGACCCTCGGTGTCGCGCAGATTGACGCTGATCGACTCCTTGCTGCGATTGAATGCGTAGTAATAAGCGCTGCGCTCATGGCTTTGCAGATGCTCCTGGCGTTCATCGCAGGCGCTGGCGAACGGCTCGTAGCCGCGGGTTTCATCGCCAGTGCCAGGTTGCTCGACTTTGATGACCCGGGCACCCAGTTCGGCAAGGATCATGCCTGCCAGCGGGCAAGCCAGCACGCGGGCCATCTCGACGACGGTAATTCCCTGCAAAGGCTTCATGTGGAGGTCTCCGCATCCTGACGGAAGGCGCGCATTCTGGCGTTCAATGCCTGGCCGCGTCTCAGCCCTTCACTGAAGGGCAACTCGGCGACCTCGTGAAAAATGTGTTTGGTGGCCCGCATGGCGTTGATCGGGTGTGCGGCCAGAGTCTCGGCAAGCAGGTGCGCTTCATTCAGAAGATCTTCGGCCGGCACAACCCGGTTGATGAGCCCGAGCGCGCGAGCCTCCTCGGCCAGCACGGTACGTCCCGTCGCGACCAGCTCGAAGGCTGCCTTGCGTCCGACATGGTCCACCAGACCGGCCATGACGATGGCGGCGACAATGCCGTGCTTGACCTCCGGGTAGCCGAATTTCGCTTCGGGGCTGGCGAGCGCCAGGTCGCAGGACAACGCCAGACCTGCTCCACCGCCCATGGCGAACCCATTGACCGCCGCAATCACTGGCTTGCTCATGCGCTTGCCGAGGCCTTGCAGCTCGGTGGTCAGCGCGGCGCGCTGTTCCACCAGGTCCTGATTGTCCGGAGTCAGGGTGGCAAACTCTCGGGTGTCGGCCCCGGCACAAAAGCCTCGACCGGCACCTGTCACCACGATCGCACGCACCTCGGGGTTATCGTCGGCGGCTTTGAGCGCGTCCACCAGGGCCTGGGTCAATGCGAAATTGAGTGCGTTGAGCTTGTCTGGGCGGTTCAGGGTCAGGGTTTGCACGCCCTTGTGGATTTCGCAAAGGATCAGCGTGTCGTGAGTCATTATTGTTCTCCTCTCGGGGACTGCATGTCGGCTAGGCGTTGGAGGGCGCGTTCGGTGTCGGCGATCAGTTCGGCCATGATCTGTGCAGCGGGCTGGATGCGGTCGATCAGGCCTGCACATTGCCCGGCTTCGACTTTGCCGTTGGCCGTGTCACCGTCGAAGCTGGCTTGCTTGAGAGTTGCCGAAGCCAAAAGCTGTTCGAACCCTTCAGGGTCATTGTTTGGCATGCCGTCACGTTCAGCGGCGAGTACGCGCTCGGTGAAACTGTTTCGCACGCTGCGCACGGGGAGATGACCGCGCCCCACCAAAACGGTATCGGTGATCCGTGCCTCAAGGACCATACGTTTGTAATCGTCATGCAGGCGGGCTTCTTCACTAAGGATAAAACGCGTACCCAACTGCACAGCGTCGGCGCCCAAGGCCAGCAGCGCAGCGATACCGTGACCGTCAGCCACACCGCCGCCGGCGACCACAGGACAGTCAACCTGTTGGAGCACCTTGCGTACGTTGACCAGGGTACTGACTTCGCTGGACGGTGGGTGGCCGCCCGCTTCACATCCGACCACCACCAGCCCGTCGACACCGGCAGCGGCGGCCTTGTGCGCGTGTTCGATGAATGCAACGACGTGCAGCCAGACGGCGCCGTAGGCATGAAAGCGTTGCAGGTGAAGCTTTGGCGAGCCTTGGCTGGCGATGATGACGGGGACGCGTTCCTGCTCCAGCAAGTCGAGGACCTCGTCAGCGCCCTTGCGATAGAGCGGCACATTGACCGCGTAAGGACGGTCGGTGAGCTTCTGGGTTTGCTTGAGCGTCTGGCGCAGATCGTCGATGCGCATCGGACCAGCGGCAATCACACCCAGGCCGCCAGCATTGGAGACCGCAGCCGGAAGCGTTGCGCAACTGGACGCCCAGCTCATGCCAGCCTGGATGATGGGGTAATCGATCCCTAGCAGCCGGGTCAGTGACGTGTTCAGCGGCATGCGTGTGCCTCGTTGTTGTGGTGGTCTTTATGTTGACATCGTCAATTATCTGGTTGATCTTGTCAACTATATATAAAGTTTTCAGTGCCGGTATTTCGAATACCCTCAAGGGTTTTTCGTCGTCGTAGGTTCTGAAACTGAATGCCGTTGACAACAATAAAAAGGCCTCGTGACGATGCAATCATCTTCTATTGACTCATCCCAGGTGTATCGCCGTGTGACATGGCGGATCATGCCGTTGCTGCTGCTGTGTTACGTGGTGAACTATATCGATCGAGTCAACATTGGCATTGCCAAGCTTCAGTTCAGCGTGGATTTGGGTTTCAGTGCAGCTGTTTTCGGTCTAGGTGCCGGGTTGTTTTTCGTTGGTTTCTTGCTGTTCGAAGTCCCCAGCAATCTACTGCTGGCGCGAATCGGCGCGCGCAAGACATTGCTGAGGATCATGGTGCTGTGGGGGCTGGTGTCGGTGCTGACGATGTTCGTACAGACGCCTTGGCAGTTCTATACCTTGAGGGTGCTGCTGGGTGTCGCCGAGGCAGGCTTTTTTCCGGGCATTATCCTGTACCTGTCCTACTGGTATCCGGCGTCTCGTCGTGGTCGAATCACTGCGCTGTTCTTCGTCGGTGTGCCGATTGCCGGCTTGATCGGCTCGCCGCTGTCAGGCTGGATCATGAGCCATTTCGCCGGCTACATGGGGCTCAAGGGCTGGCAGTGGATGTTCCTTCTGGAAGGGTTGCCAGCTATTGTCCTGGGCGTTGTCGCTTATCTATGGCTGGATGACCGACCCGCACAAGCCCAGTGGTTGACGCCTGCCCAAATCGATCGGATCGAGCGTGATCTGGCGGCGGATCATGTTGCCAGTGACGCGCCGGAGCGTCACGGCTCGCTGCGCCTGGCCCTGGCCGAGCCAAAGCTGCTGGTGCTCGGATTGATCTCGCTGTGCAGCTACGTGTTGGCCAACACCATCGCTTTCTATTCACCAACCATCATTCACAATGCAGGTGTCAGCGACATCTTGCAGGTGGGCGGCCTCAGCGCGCTGCCGTCGCTGGTCGGGATCATCGCGATGCTCTTGTGGGGGCGGCACTCGGACCAGTCGGGCGAGCGACGTTGGCACTACGCATTGCCGTTGTTCGTGGCAGCAGCAAGCCTGGCGCTCCTGCGCACGGCCGAGGGTAACGTGGGGTTCTCCATCGCCTTGTTGTGCCTGGCCTCTGCCGGGCATTTCGCCAGTCTCTCGGTGTTCTGGGCAGTGCCCTCTGACGTGTTGTCGCGCCGGGCGAAGGCTGCTGGCATCGCCGTTGTCAGCAGTATTGGTGCATTGGGTGGTGCGATCGGGCCGGCCATGCTGGGCTATATCAGCGCTGAAACAGGGGACTTGGGCATGGCCTTGCGGTTTGCGGCCATCATCGTGGCGATGGGCGGGGTATTGATGGTGTGGCTGTTGAGAACAAAGGACAGACCGCGGCAGATACTGAAAACGCGCTGACGCGCCTTTCAAACGCCGAACGCCGCTGGTCCTGCAACACACGCGTGTGGCGTGATCGAGGGAGGAGTCATAGCGCGTCGTCGTCCCTTTCAAGTTGGTAGGGGTGCGACTGCTTGAGGTCTTCGTAATAAGCAAGGCTGTTATTGAACACGTGCTGCATCAAGCCTCGCAAAGTGGCCATCTCCTGCTCCGACAAGCCGCTGAGCATTCGTTTGTTACGTTCGCAAGAGTCGTCGAGAATCCTCACGACCATGGCCTTGCCTTCTGCCGTCAGGGAAAGCAGGGCGCTACGGCCATCCTGTGGATTGGGATGGCGCTCGATCAGATGACGGGCCGTCAGGTGGGTGATAGTGCGGCTCATCTGACTCTTCAATACGCCCGCATGGCGTGCAATTCTCACCAGTGGGGAATGGCCGAGATAGTCGAGGATTGCCAGCGTGCGCCATTCCAGAACCGTAATTGCAAAGTGCTGGGGGATGGTCATGGCGGCGATGCGGCTCGACAGGCCAGCCAGGCGTTGTAACTGAACGGAAAACAGGTCGCGCATGTCGATAGCGTCGGCGGACTTGGGTAACTCGGCAGCCAGTATTTTTTTCATCGGTGTCTTCCTTGCAAACAAAAAGCCAGGCCAATCCATCGTGGAGATTGGCCTGAACCCGTCAGCCGTCGAAGCGTGACTGGCTACGCAGGATGTCCAGTGCGGCATCCAGACCCTTGGCAAAGGCCTCGAGTACTTCGTCCACTTCAGCTTCGGTGATAATCAGCGGGGGTGCGAAGACTACCGAATCATTCAGCGCTCGCGCAGTCACCCCGTTGGCTTCGGTTTGCTGGGAGGCCAGCAGGCCGACTTTCCACTCACGAGGGAAGGGCGTTTTGTCGGCCTTGTTGGCCACCAACTCGACACCCCACATCAGCCCGGCACCCCTTACCTCGCCCACCAAGGGATGATCTGCCAGTTTGCGCAGGCCTGCGCCCAGCCGCTCACCCACTTTTGCAGCATGTGCAGGTAGTTGGCGCTCCTGATAGATGTTCAGACATTCAAGCGCAACCGCTGCGGCAATTGGGTGACCACCGTAGGTGAAGCCGTGTCCGAACACGCCGATTTTTTCACTCTGGTTTTTCATTGCCTGGAAAATCGGCTCACTGATAAGCAAGGCCGAGATCGGCATGTAGGACGCCGAAAGGGCCTTGGCGCAGGTCAGCATGTCTGGTTTGACGCCATAGGTCTGGCAGCCCCACCAGTTGCCGGTTCGACCAAATCCGTTGATCACTTCATCGGCGACCAACAGAACGTCATGACGCTTGAGTACGGCCTGAATCTTCTCGAAATAGCCAGCCGGTGGGGTAATCACGCCGCCGGTGCCCATCACAGGCTCTGCGAAGAACGCGGCTATTGTGTCGGGTCCTTCCCGTTGAATCAGCGCTTCGAGTTCATCGGCAAGGCGTGTCGAAAATGCCTCCTCGGTTTCCCCGGTCTGACCTTCGCGGTAGTAGTGCGGGCACGTGACGTGCAGAAAGCCCGGCAGCGGCAGGCCGAAGTCCTGATGCAGATGGCCCAGGCCTGTCAGGCTGGCGCTGGCGATAGTAGTGCCGTGGTAGGCACGGTTGCGGCTGATGATTTTGCGCCGTTGTGGCTGACCCTTGGCACTCCAGTAGTACCAGGCAAGCTTGATCGCTGTGTCGAGGGCTTCTGACCCCGAGCAAGCGAACAGCACTTTGGACATGGGCACCGGAGCCAGCTCGATCAGGCGCTCGGCCAGCAGGATCGCCGGTTCGGTCGAACGATGGGCAAAGTTCTGATGATAGGGCAGTTGTTTCATCTGTTTGAGGGCTGCCTGTTCCAAGCGCGATTCGCTGTAGCCCAACGAGGCGCTCCACATGCCAGACATCGCATCTAGGTAACGCTTGCCGTTCGTGTCCCAGGTGTAAATGCCTTCGCCGCGTTCCATCACGACAGGACCCACCTGCTCGTGCACCGAGAGGTTGGTCTGGCTGTGGATATGATAGGCGATGTCGCTGGCGCGCAATGAATCCGACATGTCGTTACTCCGTCCGGTGGCACTGCTGTGAGGTGCCGATACGTTGATGGTTGTTGCAAATATATGATTGACAATGTCAATCATGTGGTTCAGTTTGTCAACCATATTGGAGGCGACGCCGATCCCTTCGATAAAGGCTGGGGACACAGCCGACGCCACAGGCGACTCTTACCTGATGACCGATTTTCTCTGCCTATAAGAAATCAACGCCGCACGCGTTATAACGAGGAGTTGGAAATGTTCGAAACATTGAGGTCTCTTACACACAAACCCTGTTTGTTCGCCGCCGCCCTGGCGCTAGTCAGTGGTGCCACCTGGGCTGATTCCACTGTCACGGTTGCCGGCTACGGCGGTGCCTTGCAGAGCGCGCTGAACGACACCCTGTGGAAGCCTGCGGCAGAACAGGCCGGTATCACCCTCAAGACTGATTCTCACGATGGCCAGCCCGCTGTGCGTCTGCAAGTACAGTCGGGCAAGCCTGCCTGGGACGTGATCCACATTGGCGCGAACGACTGCGCGGCCCTTTCAAGGCAGGGCATGCTGGAGCCGCTGGACTATTCCGTGGTCAATGCCAAGGGTATTGCGGAGCGGGCGCGCAGTCAGGATTGGGTCGCCACCAACAGCTACTCGGTGGTGATGGGATGGCGTACTGACAAGTTCAAGGTCGGCCCGAAGAACTGGCAGGAGTTCTGGGACACCAAGAAATTTCCAGGCCGTCGAGCGCTGTCGGTCGCACCCGATGAGATGCTTGAAGTGGCCTTGCTGGCTGACGGGGTGCCCAAAGACAAGCTGTACCCGCTGGACATCGAGCGCGGCCTCAAGTCCTTGGAAAAGATCAAGTCTTCGGTCGCTGTCTGGTGGACCTCCGGTGCGCAGTCAGCCCAGTTGATCAAGGACGGGGAGGTGGACCTGATCGCTATCTGGAGCAGTCGCATCGATTCGGTGGCCAAGGACAATGCTCCTGTGGCCTACACCTACGAGGACGGATTGCTGGGGTATGGCTGTATGGCGATTCTCAAGGGCTCGCAAAACGTGACTGCGGCGCAGAAGTTGATCGCCAACGCCGTGTCTGCGCCGATCCAGGCGCGGATTCCGGTCATGATGGGCTACTACGGCCCGACCAACGAGTTGGCATTCCAAGAGCCGGGCCTCTCTGCAGAGGTGTTGACCAAGTCAAACATGTCGCCCGCCAATCGTGCCAAACAGACGTTGATGGATGCTGACTGGTGGGGCGAACACGTGACCGATGTTCAAGAAGACTACAAAGAATTGATTGCGCAGTAATCGAGTCTGGCGAGGGTGTGCATCATGCAAGGCAATATTGCTATTCGCGACGTTTACAAAACCTACGGCTCGTTCAAGGCCATTGACCATGTCTCGCTGGATGTCAAAGCCGGTGAGTTCCTGACCTTGCTGGGGCCTTCGGGCTCTGGCAAGACCACTTTGCTCAATGTTCTGGCCGGCTTTATCCGGCCTGAGTCGGGCAGTATCAAGGTCGACGGGCAGGAGTTCCTGAGCCTGCCGCCGCACAAGCGCGACATTGGCATGGTGTTCCAGAGTTACGCGCTGTTCCCGCACATGAGTGTGGCCGAAAACGTCGCTTATCCGTTGCGACTGCGCAAGGTGGCCCCGGCCGAGCGCACGCGACGCGTACTCGCTGCCTTGGAAAACGTGCAGATGGGTCACCTCGCCGAGCGGGGCATTCACCAGCTTTCGGGCGGTCAGCGCCAACGGGTCGCGCTGGCCAGGGCAATGGTGTTCGAGCCAAAGATCATGTTGATGGACGAGCCCCTGTCAGCGCTGGACAAAAACCTGCGTGAACACATGCAGCTGGAGCTCAAGCGGCTTCACCAGCGGGTCGGCATGACCACGCTGTACGTGACTCACGATCAAAAAGAAGCGCTGACCCTGTCGCATCGCATTGCGGTGATGAACAAGGGCAAGCTGGCGCAGCTCGATACCCCGGACGCCTTGTATGAGCGGCCGGTGGACCGCTTCGTCGCGGGGTTTATCGGTGAAAGTTCATTCCTGAACGTCGATGAAAACAGCGACAGCGTCTGCTTTCAGCAACGAGTCTTGAAGCTGCCCGTGGGCACCGCCGCGAAAGCTCCGGGCAAGCGCCTGCTGCTGGTTCGCCCCGAGCGTTTGCAATGGCAGCCCGGGGGCGATGGTTTGGCGATGAACCGCATCGATGCGGTTGCGCGCGATGTCGTTTATCAGGGCGACAGTTTTCATGTCGGGCTGTTGCTGCCCGATGGCAGTGAGCTGGTTGCTCGGCATCACAAAGGTTTTCGCGATGTGCCGGTTCCTACTCCAGGCAGTGCCGTTCAGTTGTGGCTGCATGCGGATGACACCTTGCTGGTTGCGGACTCGGCATGAGCAGGGGCAATCGACCGTCCATACCCACACAGGGAGCGGAACCCATGAAAGAACTGAGCGTACCCGACGAGCTGACGGGCATGACCCGCGCCGGCCGCGATGAGATGGCCAGGCAGCTTGCCCGAGATGAACTCAAGGAACGTTGGTCGCTGATGTCGCTGACCCTGCCGGGTTTTATGTTAGTGCTGTTCGTACTGGCGTTGCCCCTGGCCTGGCTGTGCTGGCTGTCGATGTTCGATGCCAGTGGTGCGCTGACCTTGGCCAACTACGAACGTCTGCTCAAACCGGTGTACCTGAGCAGTTTCCTGGTGACCTTTCAGCTCGCGTTTTGCGTGACCGTCGCTTGCGTTCTGCTGGGCTACCCACTGGCTTATCTGTTGTCGCAGTTGCCCGAGCGCGCCAGTCAAATCCTGATGGCCTTCGTCCTGCTGCCCTTCTGGACCTCAGTGCTGGTGCGTACCTACGCCTGGCTGGTGCTGTTGCAGCGTCAGGGCATCATCAACAATGGATTGCTAAGCATGGGTGTGATCGACCAGCCACTGTCGCTGGTCAATAACTTCTTTGGCACGGCCGTGGGCATGGTCCATGTGATGTTGCCGTTTTTGGTGCTCCCGCTGTACGACAAGATGAAGAACATTGATCCGCTGCTGCTCTCGGCGGCCGCCAACTGTGGCGCCTCGCCCGCCCAGGCATTTCGCCAGGTATTTCTACGTCTTTCGCTGCCGGGGCTGACCTCGGGCATTACCCTGGTTTTTGTGCTGTGCCTCGGCTTCTACCTGACCCCGGCGCTGCTTGGGGGCGGCAAGGTTTCAATGTGGTCCATGAAGATCAGCGACACCATCTCGCTGTTCGGTAACTGGGGAGCCGCTAGCGCCTTGGGTGTGACGTTGCTGGTGGTAACTTTCGGATTATTGTTCGGGCTGCGCAAATTGTTCGGGCTCAACGGTGGAGGCAAGCGCTGATGCTCAAGCTCAATCAGTCGGTCACCCCGACCCAGATCACTCATGGGCAGCGGCTCTGGTTATACGCCTTGGTGGCGTTGATCCTGGCGTTTCTGATCATCCCGTGTCTGATTGTCATTCCCATGTCATTTTCGGCATCGCAGTATCTGGAGTTCCCGCCGAGGGAATGGAGCCTGCGTTGGTACCGAGCATATCTAGGATCCTCCGAATGGATGGCCGCGACCTGGATGACCTTTAAGGTCGCCCTCGTCGCCACGATCCTGTCCACCGTGTTCGGCACGCTGGCCGCGTATGCGCTGGCCCAGGCCAAGGGTGGGCTGGCGAAACTGGTCGAAGGGCTGCTCATGCTGCCCATGCTGGTCCCCATCATTCTGGTGGCCGTGGGTGTGTTTTTCGTCTATTCACGCACCGGGCTGAATAACAGTATCACTGGCCTGATCCTGGCTCACACCGTGCTGGCGATGCCGTTCGTGCTCATTGCAGTCGGCAATGGGTTGCAAGGTTTCGACATGAATCAGGAGATGGCGGCCCGCAGCCTCGGTGCATCCCGTCCCTGGGCGTTTCTGACGGTTACCTTGCCGCAATTGAAGCTGTCGATCTGTTCTGGGGCGCTGTTCGCCTTCATCGCATCATTCGATGAGGTGGTCGTGGCGCTGTTCATCGTCGGTGGCGACAGCTCGACGCTGCCGCGCAAGATGTTCGCCAACATTCGCGACCAGATTGACCCAACGGTCGCGGCCGTGTCGACGCTGATGATCGGCCTGTCGATCGTCTTGCTGGTGGCCATGCAGTACATCAAGAAGCAGGAGGGAGCCCAGCAGGGCTAACCAAGCGGTGTTGGACCCAAAGAGCGGCAAGCTCAGAAAACCGAGCGGCCGCTTTTTACTAATTAAGTTGATAAAGTCAACATAAATAGATAGTTTAAACTCTGAAAGATATATATTTCATGATTCTATAATTGACTTTGTCAATTTAAAAATAGCAAGGCTCGTACGTCACTGCATTCTCATCCAACAATAATCAGAGATCGTGATCATGAACGCCCACAAGTCCAAAGTCGGACGCTGGTACTGGTTGCTGCTCGTACCCTGCCTGGCGATGCTGGCCATCCCGCTCTACAACCGAGACGAACCGCGTCTGTTCGGTTTTCCATTCTTCTATTGGTACCAGTTCCTCTGGGTCGTGCTCAGCGCGGCCATCACTGGCTGGGTGTACAGCAAGGTGCGCCACGTAGGCGAGGAGGATGAGCCATGAACTGGATTACGCTTGGCGTGTTCGTTTTCTTCTTCGTGCTGATTGCCGCATTGGGTTTTTATGCCTCTGGCTGGCGGCGTGGGAATCTCGACGCGCTGGATGAGTGGGGATTGGGTGGCCGCCGGTTTGGCACGCTGGTGACATGGTTTCTGCTTGGTGGCGATTTGTACACCGCTTACACCTTTCTCGCTGTACCGGCACTGGCATTCGGCCTCGGGGCCATTGGCTTCTTCATCCTGCCCGTCGGGGTGATCAACTATATCTTCGTGTTCTGCGTTTATCCCGCGTTGTGGTCGGTCTGCAAGCGGCGTGGACACATCACAGCCGCTGACTTCATCAAGGATCGCTTCGACAGTCGCTTCCTGTCGCTGGTCATGGCGGCTACCGGAATTCTTGCGACCATGCCCTATATTGCCCTGCAGTTGATCGGCATTCAGATGGTCGTCGGTGCCCTGGGCTTTCCGATGCAGGGGTTCTGGAGTGAGGTACCGCTGTTCACGGCGTTTTTGATTTTGGCCATCTTCACCTACACCAGTGGCCTGCGCGGCCCCGCGATGATATCCATCGTGAAGGACGTGCTGATGTATGTGACGGTAATCGCTGCGGTGATCTACATCCCTGTCGAGTTGGGGGGCTATGGTTCGATATTCGGTGCCGTCCCTCAAGAGAAGCTACTACTCAAGCCGCCCAGCGCCGAGAGCATGAATCAGTTCAGTCTGTACGCCACGATGGCTATCGGCTCGGGGCTGGCGGTGTTTCTCTATCCTCATGCCACCACCGCGCTGCTCAGCGCGTCGAGTGCCAACACGATTCGTCGCAACATGGTGCTGCTGCCGATCTATGCGGTGGTCATGGGATTGATGGTCGTCATGGGCTACATGGCGTTGGCTTCCAATGTGAGGGATATGCCTGAGTACGCTGATTATTTTGCCCAGTACGGGGTCAACTTCGCGGTCCCGGCAATGCTGATGCATTTCTTCCCGTCCTGGCTGCTGGGGCTGGCCTTCGCGGCCATTGCCATCAGTGCCCTGGTTCCTTCTTCGATCATGTCGATTGCAGCGGCCAATCTGTTTACTCGCAATATCTACAGTAATTATCTGCATCGTGAGTGCTCGGCGGCACGTGAAACCCAGGTCGCCAAGCTCACTTCGCTGGTCGTCAAAGCCGGCGCACTGGCGTTTGTCATCCTTCTGCCTCTGGAGTACGCCGCACAAATGGCGTTGTTGGGCGGGATTTGGATCATCCAGACCACGCCCGGGATCGTCTTTGGCCTGTTCACACGATGGGTCGAACGGCGCGGTTTGCTCGCAGGATGGCTGGTCGGTGTCGGCAGCGGCACCTGGATGATGACCACCACCTCCTTTACCTCCTCGGCATTCGTCTTGCAGATCGGCAATTACACGATTCCAGGTTATGCCGCGGTGTATTCGCTGGTGCTTAATCTGATGGTCACCGTGGCCATTTCGGGGCTGTTGAGCCTGAACAGGGAAAGCCTGCGTGCGGTACGTGCTTCGGCGGCAAAGACCCTCGAAAATTCAGCGCGAATAGAGAGCGAGTAATGGGAGCCAGCGACATGCGAGAGTTCGATTTCATCGTCGTAGGGGCCGGTTCGGCGGGCTGTGCGGTGACCTGTCGGTTGATTCAGGCGGGTCACAGCGTGCTGTTGCTGGAGGCCGGGGCCAAAGACAATCATCCGTTCATCCATATCCCGGCGACTTTTTTTAAGGTACATGCCACTCACCGGGTCTGGCGCTACGAGACTACGGGGCAGAGCCACGTCGACGGACGTCGGATGTACATTCCTCAAGGCCGCACCCTGGGCGGTGGCAGCTCTGTCAACGGGATGATCTACATCCGCGGCCAGCCCCAAGACTACGACGCCTGGCGCGACGCGGGTTGCCAGGGATGGGGTTGGGATGACGTATTGCCGGTCTTCAAACGCAGCGAGGGCAATCGTCGGATTCATAATGACCTACACGGCAACGATGGGCCGTTGATCGTCAGTGACAACTCTCACCGACATGCTTTGAGCAAGGCATTCGTTGACTCGGCAGTGGCGTGGGGGTTGCCTTACAGCGACGACTTCAATGGGGCCTCGCAAACCGGCGCCGGTTATTATCAGACCACTACGTTCGATGGTCGCCGAGGTAGCAGTGCTGCGACCTACCTCAGGGCAGTGTTGGGCGACCCGTTACTCGAGGTGCGCACCGGGGCACTGGTGGAACGTGTGCTGATCGAGCAGGGCCGGGCGGTAGGGGTTCGTGTGAGCTTTGCAGGGGAGCAGGCAATAGATTTTCGATGCCGGTGCGAAGTGATTCTTACTGCGGGAGCGGTGGCGACGCCAAAGATCCTCATGTTATCTGGCGTAGGTCCTGCTAGCGACTTGGCCAAGCATGGCATTGCGGTGAAGGTTGACGCCTCGCAAGTCGGACAGAATTTCCAAGACCATCTGACGTCATCGGTCTATGGTCGTACCCGCGAGCCCGTGAGCCTGTTAGGGCATGACAAGGGACTTCAGGCGCTGGGACATGGATTCAAATACCTGGCCAATCGCAGCGGGTTGTTGTCGTCCAACGTGATCGAGTCTGGCGCGTTCTTCGACAGCACACGGCAGGGTGACCGGCCAGATATTCAGATTCACATGACCCCGACACTCGTGGGTGACGTGGACCGTGCGCCTCCGCCCGGACACGGTATCAGCATCAATCCCTGCGCGCTGAGGCCCAAGTCCCGTGGCTCGGTGAGCCTGCGCAGTGCCGATCCGAAAGATCAACTGCTGCTGGATGCCGGATTCCTCAGCCATCCCGATGATCTAGCAACGATGGTTCGTGGTGTGCGGATCTCTTTGCAGATTCTGCGCAGCGGTGCACTGGCCAGGCTGATCGAAAGCCCGGTGTTGCTGCCCAACAGCTCGGAGTATTCGGATCAAGAGCTGGCGGCCCATATTCGACGAGTCTGCAAAACGGTGTTCCATCCATCCGGGACGTGTCGGATGGGCTCTGATGAGCAGGCGGTGGTTGATCCCCAATTGCGCGTGAGGGGGGTAGAAGGCTTGCGCGTTGCGGATGCGTCGATCATGCCGACATTGATCAGTGGCAACACCAATGCGCCGTGCATCATGATTGGAGAGCGCTGCGCTTCGTTCATTCTCGATGATCAGCGCAGCACATGGCGCCACGATGCTTGATCGGTTGCATCGTGCAGATAAGGTGCATTGAGTCACGGTCGACATCTGTTGGATCTGTGCAGCGGCGCTGTTCGGCTTCATCGCTTCACCGGGCTCAAAAAAATGCATGGGATCAGACCCATGCATTTTTTTAGCTCTACGGGTGCAGCGCTTTTACTCGAAATAAATGGTTTTCGCCGAATCGTAGGCTGGGGCGTCGAAGCTTATGAACACAGCCGATTGGTTGCCCTCGACGTAATACTTGTGTGGCACATTCTGTGGAATGGAAACGTAATCGCCTTTCTTGAGGATGCGATCTTCAGTTGGCGTCACGACTCTTGCACTGCCGTTGAGAAGAATCAACGAATGATCGGCGTCAGGGTGACTGTGGTTTTTCAGCTCGGAGAACATCTCCACAAGGTTGACACGCTTCTGCGGCGTCTTGATCAGCGTCCAGCCGCGGTCACTGGGGTCATTCCAGCCCGGTGGGCTGGCCATGACCGCCTTTTGTTTCTTGACCACGGGCGCTGGGCCATCGGTTTGTGTAGAGAGGTCGGCGGCGGTGGCCTTCGCCATGTCGATAGTGGGCACATCAAAACCAAGCAGGAGGACTTTTTCTTTGTCCACGGGCGTCATCTGATAGGCCTGCCCCGCCGGGATCGCTACATAATCACCGGCTGTCAGCGACGATTCCTTACCGGCAAAGTGAAACTGTACGTTGCCTTGCAGCACGATCAGCGTGCGCTCACCGACGTCATGCTTGACCACTGGCGTGGCGTGGTCGAGGTGAACCAGGGTTGTGCGCGACAGCGCAGTCTTATGCAGTTCCCAGATATGCTGGCCCATCAACGTTTCGTTCGCCGGGTTGCGGACCACGTCATCACGCGCAACCAGCAGCAGTTTATCGCTGGCCAACACCGGTGATGAAAGCGATAACACTGCGCAGAGCAACCGTAACTGCGGTGGGATCCTATATAGGCTGAGCATTTTACACCTCTCTTCGGACGGTATCGCGTTGGGGGAATTCTTGTTCAGCAGTGCATTCACTCCGCTTCGCATCACCCGGCTCTGGCGTTTTGACTGAGCGCAACTTTATGTTCGGCCACTACGTGCAACCGGTCGTCTCGAGTCGATACCCGTACTTGGACAGGCCGCGCGTGGCTCTCTGGCAAGGGGGCAATAAACGGGCAGCCGAATACACCGAAAGTCGTGCCGATCAGACGGAGCCCATTGAGGCGTTATGATGAGTCATGGTTGATAAGATGAATTGAATTTACGTGTATTTCGTTGACAAAGTCAACTTATAAGTCGAGTGTTGCCTGGCGCAGAAGAAGGTGCCTTGTCGAAGCTTGATTGGGGGGCTGGTGCAACTGCCGGTCTCATCGATCAGTTGGCAGACACGCCCGGTTTATCTGCAGGGACTACAGCGTGCTGTTAACGGCAAAGAAGCCGAAGAGGGGTAGCTCTTGAATTCGCAGCATGCCTCGAGCACCGAATTGCGTCGAGCGAATGAGAACGCGGCGATCCGCTGCGTGAGGCCCTTCGCAGGCTGGAGGAGCGCGGTTTGGTGATGTTCGAGAAGGGTTACGGGGTTCGGGTACGTCAGCTAGACCTGAACCAGGCGCTGGTGATCCATCAGGAGCGCATGGTGCAGGCGAGCATGATTGGCCAGCAGAAGGTCTGCGGCAATAGGCCGTCGACTGCCTGGCGCGACTGCGCGTGGCAGTCGCAAGCTGAGCCCGCACACGGCGGGCTTCATGCCGCCTCTGTGCTTACACCAGGGTGTTCTTCTTGATACTGCCTTCCTGAATGATCATCGCCAGGTGTTCGCCCTGGCCGACCAGGCAATCGATCGATTCCAGCGGGTTGCCGTTGACTACCAGCAGGTCGGCGATGGCGCCTTCGGCGATGCAGCCCAGTTGGCCTTCGCGTTGCAGGATCCTGGCAGCCGTGGTGGTGGCGCTGCGCAGGGCGGCGAGGTTTCCCAGCACTTCGGCGCGAATCTGCAATTCATGGCTCTGGTACTGGTGCATGTCGCCCAGCAGGTCCGAGCCGTAGCCCATTTCCACGCCGGCCTCGGCAAACAGTTTCAGCGCGTTGCGACCGGCCAGGCGCACGTCTTCGATCTTGGCCACCGACTCGGGTGGCAAGCCCGCTTCCAGGCCATGTTTGGCGAGCATTTCGTAGGTGACCTGCGTGGGCACGGCGAACGCGCCTTTTTCAGCCATGAGCTTGGCCGTGTCGGCGTCGACCAGGTTGCCATGCTCGATGGTACGCACCCCGCATTCGATGGCGCGACGGATGGCCCGGGCGGTGTAGGCGTGAGCCATCACGTAGGTGTTGGCCGCTTCGGCTTCATCCACGATCGCGCGAATTTCCGCCTCGCTGTACTGGGTGTTGGCGATCGGGTCGGTAGGCGACGAAACGCCGCCCGAGGCCATGATCTTGATCTGGTTGGCGCCTTGTTGCAGCTCTTCACGAACGGCCAGGCGTACGTTATCCACGCCATCCACTACGCGGGCAATGGCGCCGGCGCGGAAGCAGCATGAACACGGCTCACTGAGCAGCAGTTCACCGCGTGCGCGCATGTCACCATGCCCGCCGGTTTGTGACAGGGCTTTGCCCGCGGCGAAGATACGCGGCCCCGGCACCAGGCCCAGCGCAATCGAACGCGCCAAGGCCCAGTCAGCCCCGCCGGCATCGCGCACGGTGGTGAAACCGCGATTGAGCATGGCCGCCAGAATCGGCAAGGCGCGGTACATGATGATGGCGTTGGGTTGCAGCGCATTCATGCCCAGGTTGGCGTTGGATGCCAGTACATGCACATGGCAGTCGATCAGGCCGGGCATCAGGGTACGGCCATCGAGGTCGATGACCTGCGCGTCAACTTCCGGGCCGTTGCCTTGCGGGCGGACGGCGCTGATGCGTGCACCCTCGATGACCACTTCCAGCCCGCCCAGCAGCTCACCTTTGTTCAGGTCCAGCAATTGGCCGTTGCGCAGAATCAGGGGTGTGGTTTTTTCAATGCTCATTGCAGGGCTGCTCCCTTGAAGGTGGTGCGGGCGCCGGCATTGCGATCGCGATACAGGAACGCGCCGCAAGCGCTGACCGCCGCCGCAAACATGATGTAGAAGGCTGGCGCGACATTGCTGCCGGTATTGGCAATCAGCCAGGTGATGGTGAAGGTGGCGAATCCGCCAAAAATAGTCACGGCGAAGTTGTACGCCACGGACAGACCGGTGGAGAGCACGTGGGTCGGCAGCAGTTCGCCGAATGCGGCCAGGATCGAACCGATGTACCCGGCAATCAGCAGGCCCATGACCACTTCGAAGACCAACAGCGAGGCGACCCCCGGTACCTGATTGATGTAGAGAAACATCGGATAGGCCGCGAAGAAAATCGCGATGGCCGAGCCCAGCAGCCAGGGGCGGCGCCCCTGTTTGTCGGCCAGCATGCCAACAATCGGCGTGGCGACGATGAGTACCGCGCCGCCCATCATTCCGGCGCTGAAGCCCATCCAGCTCGGCAGGCCCAGTACCCGGGTGGAATACGAAGGAATGTAGAACAGGATGGCGTAGGTGCAGACGGTCCACAGCACCACCAGCGAGAACCCGATCAAGGTCTCCCGAGGATAGGTGCGCAGCACTTCGCGCAGGGGCGACTTGGAGGTTTGGGCTTCAGTGTAGGCCGGCGTTTCGTCGATTCTGCTGCGGATGTAAAAGCCCACCGGGCCGATCAGCGTGCCGATGATGAACGGGATCCGCCAGCCCCAGCTTTCCAGTTGCGCCTGGGTCAGGTAAGTCGACAGCAACGCGCCGAGGCCGGAGCCCAGCAGTACGGCAACGCCGATGCTCGCCTGGATCCAGCTGGAGTAGAAGGCCTTCTTGCCCTCTGGCGCGTGTTCGGTCAGGAACGCCGTGGCGCTGCCCATTTCGCCGCCGGCGGAGAAGCCTTGAAGCAAGCGCGCCAGCACGATCAGCACCGGTGCGATCAGGCCGATCTGGGCATAGCTCGGGGTGACCGCGATAATCAAGGTGCCCAGCGCCATCAACAGAATGGTCAGTGACAGGGCGGCCTTGCGCCCGTGCTTGTCGCCATAGATGCCCAGCACGATGCCGCCCACCGGGCGCATGAAAAAGCCGACACCGAAGGTGGCCAATGCCAGCAGGTAAGAGGTGAGCTCACTCTCGGACGGGAAAAAGACCTTGGCGATGATCACCGAGAAAAAGCTGTAGACCGTGAAGTCGAACCATTCCAGGCCGTTGCCGATCACCGTGGCGATCACGGCCTTGCGTGCCTGTTGGTTGTGCGTCAGCGAGGAACTGTTTTTTATAGCGTTCACATTCAACTCCTGCATGCAGATTACGCAGGATCGTCCCGCGCGCGTGTTGGGCAGAGAAGCAATAGGTGAAACATTCGTCAGGGTCTGGTGCCCTTGCAAGCCGAAGAATACGCCGCAGCGCTGGCTGCAGGAAAACGCTCATTGGGAAGATTTGCATGCGCTGTGCGCATGCAAAAGGGGAGAGGTATGAGCGGCGATGATTTACGCCTCGGCACTGCGCTCGGTCAGCCATTGCTCAAACGAGCGTGCCGCCCGGCTGGGCATCTGCCCGGCCGGATTGAGCAGGTAATACCCGCCGATTTCCCCGACATGGGCATCACACGCAGGCACCAGCGCGCCGGACTTCAGGTGCGCGTTGATCATCGGCGACCAACCCAGCACGATGCCGCGCCCGGCGACGGCCAGGTCGACCATGACCGGGTAGTTGTTGACGGTCAGGCGCTTGCGGATGGTCGAGGCATCGACCTTTTGCCGTGCGAACCAGTCGGTCCAGGACAGCCATTGGCGCTGGCCGTCTTCGAGCATCAGCAGGCGATGCTCCAGCAGTTGGTGCGGCTTGAGCACCTGGCCCTGCAAATACCCAGGGGCGCAATAAGCGCCCACGGATTCGGCGAACAGCAGCCGGCTGTCCAGCCCGGGTGGCGAGCCGGAGCGCAGAAAATACACCGCCAGATCAAACTCGGCGCGTACCAGCGAATCCAGCCCATCCACCACCCGCAGGCGCACTTCGACATTGGCAAACTCGTCGGCATAAAGCCCCATCAGCGGCCCGAGCCACAAGGCCGCGACCCCACTCGAACACGCCAGCGTGAGCTCCTGTTCGCCGCTGTGGGTCATCATCTGGGCCGTTGCCTCGGCGCAGTGAGCGAGCACGCGATGCACTTGCTCGGCATACACCTGCCCGGCCACCGTCAGATGAATGCGCTTGTGCTCGCGCCGAAACAGCGCCCGCCCCAGAAACTCCTCGAGCTGCTGCACCTGCCGGCTGACCGCACTCTGGGTCAGGTGCAACTCGGTGGCCGCTCGGGTAAAGCTGCCATGGCGCACGGTCGCCTCGAACGCGACCAGCAGTTGCAGTGGGGGCAGGGGTTCTATACGCATGGCGGGCCTGGGAGGTGAGAGGTCCTGCCATCAGAACAAAAAAGCGCAGGGTTTTCATCTATTGGATCAAGGCTTGACGATGACGGTGGTACTGAGAAGACGGCACAGAATTCGATCGGCCATGATTATAGTGGGAGGCACGTGCACAAGGTAATCAGAGTTAAATCAACGAGATGCTTAAACAAGCCGTCAGCAAACAGCTTTGTGGATAGCTGAAATATACAACTATACGTATATGCTTTGCGGTGGTTTGTGGTGTGTGGTAGTTCAGCCAGCTACTTGTGTTTTGAATGGTAAAAAAAGCATTTCAATAGATCGATTAAATTCTAGCGGTCTGTTTCGGCCTGAATCGGTTGCCGCCCTATAGAATGATTTGATCGGTGGAATCGTTCTTGGTAGGCCAGTCTTATTTGCTGTTTTGACGATCCTTGCAGTTTGGCTGGTTGCCGTGGCAGTAATATTTCTTTCATAGGTACTGTGCCAATCTAAGTACAGTTTTCAGGCAGCGTGTGCCATCCTCGGGGTGGCTTAAGGTTTATTCAGCTAAATATGGCGTTGGGTTTAAGCGCTTCGTTGATGAGAGGCATCCGGTGGAGCAAGGTGCTCGATTCTTTCACCCTTCAAGCGAAGGCTCAGGTGTAGTGGAACACTGCGTTAAGTTATTCTTCGATGACCACAGGCGGTAACCTTCGTTGAACCAAGACAGCCGTTGCCAACCTACATGACGGGCAGCGAGTTCAACCTTGACGGCGGTTTATTGGCAGGGACAGCCGCATTTCAAACCAGCCCGCAGAGTAAATTTTCTCTGGCCTTCAAGCGGGACAGGGGTTTGCCTACTGTTCCGCTGGATCCACGGGGCGATGAGCGCTTGTATCATGTGCTTAATGCCAGCGAACGACTGGTCTCGGCCAGCTCGGTCGACGAGGTTGTCGCCGTATTGCGCGACACTGCACGCGCGGCCGTGGGAGCGGAGGGCGTCGCGGTGGTTATCGAAAATCACGGTCTTTGCTCCTACGTGGCAGAAGATGCGGCTCACGACTGTTGCACCAGTGCGTATCAGGTTTTTGCAGGCAGGAGCATGGGGTAGGGCATAAGCTGAATGCTCGTGGCTTCTGTACACGCCGAATTAAGGAGAACCGATCAATCATGGAAAGTAAACTTACCGCCAAGGTTGCCGTTGTGACCGGCGCGGCTCAGGGGATTGGTGCCGCCATTGCACGACGCTTCGTGCAAGAGGGCTGTTACGTTTACGTCACCGATATCAATGACGGCCTGGGTCAAACGCTGGCCAGTTCGCTGGGTGATCGCGCCCATTATGTGCATCTGGATGTGCGGAGTGAGGAAGCGTGGCAGCGTCTGACGGCGCAGATCTCGGATGAGCAACGCCAGTGGAATATCCTGGTGAACAACGCAGGCATCACTGGGTTCGAGAACGGCGCCGTGCAGCATGATCCGGAACATGCACGGCTCGAAGACTGGCATGCGGTGCATCGAACCAATCTCGACGGTGTATTCCTGGGGTGCAAATATGCCATTCGCGCCATGCGCAAGTCGGGAGCCGGCTCGATCATCAACATTTCCTCGCGCTCCGGCCTGGTCGGCATTCCACGCGCGGCAGCGTATGCCTCGTCCAAGGCTGCGGTTCGCAATCACACTAAAACAGTGGCGCTGTACTGCGCCGAACAAGGACTGAACGTTCGATGCAACTCGATTCATCCGGCCGCCATTCTCACCCCGATATGGGAACCCATGCTGGGTAACGATGCCGCTCGCGAAGAGCGAATGGCCGCGGTGGTTCGAGATACCCCACTCAGACGATTCGGGACGCCTGAAGAAGTGGCTGCCATGGCGTTGTTACTCGCGTCGGATGACGCCGCGTACATGACCGGCAGCGAGTTCAACATCGATGGGGGATTGCTGGCGGGGACGGCCGCGACGCCCATCGGCGAAAGTGGGGGGCAAGCGGACGAGCAGGCATGAGCGAAGTAGGCATGCCAAGGGGCTTTTCCATGACATGCCGAAATGCCATCGTGCCTGACGGCAATGCCCTATATGATGAGGCTCTCGTCACCTGTACTTTAAACCAGCCCGCGGGAAGACTTTCTTTGACCGTCGGGGGGGGAGATGGCTTTGCCTAGTGTTCCGATAGATCTACCCGGCGATGAGCGCCTGGCTCATGTGCTGAACGCCAGCGAGCGGCTGGTCATGGCCAGCTCGCTCGAAGAGGTAGTCGTTGTACTGCGCGACACGGCGCGCGCGGCTGTCGGGGCAGAGGGCGTGGCGGTCGTCATCGAGAATCACGGCCTCTGCTCTTATGTGGCAGAAGACGCGGTTTCCGCGTTGTGGCAAGGCCAGACCTTTCCCATCGACCACTGCGTCTCAGGCTGGGTGATGCGCAACGGCGAAACGGTTGCCATCCCCGACGTGCGGCTCGACCCGCGTATCCCGCAGGATGCCTACGCGCCAACGTTCGTGCGCAGCCTGGTCATGGTGCCCATCGGCAGGCCGGTGGCGGTTGCGGCGTTGGGGGCGTACTGGTCCGAGGTTCGCCCGCACGACCCGGACACGATCAAACGGCTGGAAAGCCTGGCGCGCCTGGCGACGATTGCCATTGAGAATGCCCGTCTCACCGAGGCCCGCAATCGCGCGGCAGCCCTGGGCGCCGCGCAGAATCGGATCCTGGAACTGGCGGTCGAAGAAACGGCCTTGAACGTCACCCTGGAGGCGATCGTCCGCGAAGTGGAAGCGCTGTCCACGTCCCGTTTTCTCGGCAGTATTCTGCTCGTGAACGAGGATGGTCTCGGGCTGCAGCAAAGTGTCGGCCCGAGCCTGCCCTCGGCCTACCATGACGCGGTCAAAACGATGACCCTCGGTGCACGCGTCGACGCCGCTAGCCAAGGCGGTGCCGCGCTCGTTGCCAACATCGCCAGCGACCCGCACTGGGTCGAGTTCCGCGAAACCGCTGGCACGCATGGGCTGCACGTCTGCTGGTCAATCCCGATCCGTTCGGCACAAGGCACCCTGCTCGGCGCATTTGTGTTCTATCACCCCGAACCGCGCGAGCCCGTGCCGGCGGACCTCGAAATCACCGACTTCGTGGTGCAGACGGTCGGGCTGGTGGTGCACCGTGCGCGAGCGGATGCGGCGATCCGGGTCAGCGAGGCGAGGTTGCGCCTCGCCGTCGATCACGCCGACGTGGGGTTCTGGGACGTGGATTTCGTGCAGAACACACTGGTGTGGCCGTCGCAGACCAAGGCCATGTTCGGCATCTCGGCTAACGTGCCGGTGACACTGCAGGATTTCTATGACGGTTTGCATCCCGATGACCGCGAAGCGACGATCCAGGCCTTTACGGCGGCCATGGACCCGGAGCGCCGTGCCCTTTACGACGTCGACTACCGCACCATCGGCAGGGAAGATGGCATCGTTCGCTGGCTGGCGGCCAAGGGCCGAGGTGTCTTCGATGCCGCTGGTCGTTGCCTGCGGGTGACCGGCACGGCGATCGAGATCACCGCTCGCAAGGCCGCCGAGGAGGAGTTGCGCGAACTCAATGCCACCCTGGAAGGGCGGATAGCCCAGGCCATCGCCGAGCGCGAAGAAGTCCAGAAAGCGCTGCGCCAGAGCCAGAAGATGGAAGCCATGGGGCAACTGACCGGTGGCGTGGCCCACGACTTCAACAACCTGCTGACCCCGATCGTCGGCACGCTCGACATGCTCCAGCGTCGAGGCGTGGGCGGTGAGCGGGAACAGCGGCTGATTGCCGGTGCGGTGCAGTCGGCCGACCGGGCGAAAACGCTGGTGCAGCGGTTGCTGGCCTTCGCTCGCCGGCAACCGCTGCAGACGGTGCCGGTCAACGTCGCGAAGCTGGTGAGCGATATGGGCGATCTGGTGGCCAGCACGACCGGGCCGCAAATCAAGGTGGTCGTCGATGCCCCGGACCATCTACCGGCCGCCATCGCCGATCTGAACCAGCTCGAGATGGCACTGCTCAATCTTTCCGTGAACGCCCGCGACGCCATGCTCGAGGGCGGCACCCTGCGCATCTCGGCGAGCACGGAGTGGGTCGGCGCAGACCATCGTTCCAAGCTGGCGGCCGGTGATTATCTCTGCCTGTCCGTTGCAGACACTGGCACAGGGATGGACGCAGCGACCCTGGCTCGTGCGGTGGAGCCTTTCTTTTCCACCAAAGGCGTGGGCAAAGGGACCGGCCTCGGGCTGTCGATGGTGCATGGGCTGGCGTCGCAGTTGAACGGGGCGCTGACGATTCAAAGCGCGCCTGGGCTGGGGACGAACGTGGAGCTTTGGCTGCCGCGCAGCATGACGGTGCCGGCAGCGGCGTCACACAGTGTGGAGGCGCCGGAGCCGCGCCCGGCGCGGGGCGTCGCGCTGCTGGTCGACGATGAAGAACTGGTGCGCGCCAGCACCTCGTACATGCTGGCCGAACTGGGCTACTGCGTGATCGAGGCGGCCTCCGGCGAGCAGGCCATGGCGCTGGTGGACACCGGCGAACCGTTCGACCTGCTGATCACCGATCATCTGATGCCGGGCATCAATGGTACCGATCTCGCCCGCCTGGTCCGTGCCTCCAGGCCAGGCACGGCGATCCTGTTGGTGTCCGGCTATGCGGAACGTGAAGGGCTCGACCCGGAGCTCCCTAGGCTCACCAAACCCTTCCGCAAGAATGAACTGGCAGCGAGCCTCTCCCAACTGGGCGGCAGGTCATGAGGCGTGATCACTGCGCTAACATCAACGCATCTTCAAACGGCACCGGTACGGACTTCACCGCGCCGTATAGATTTCGATACCGCCAGTAGCTCCCGCTGCGTGCCAATTGATACCCGCGCTCGACCACGCGCTGGCCGTCCAGCACATACCTCAGCGTCTCCTGTGCGGTGGCAGGAAGATCAGGTAGGGGCATGTCGGCAGCCAGCAGGCGCATCGATTCGTCGATGCACTCGTCCAGGGCGGCGGTGACCTGGGGCAGGTCGAGCGTGCCGTCGTCGATGCAGCGTTTGCCGCAGCGTCGTATCGGCTGGCTGGTGACCTCGATGCGCATCCGGTACAGCGCTGAACCGGCAATGTCTTGCACTTGCACTTGATTGATCAGCACGAAACTGCCGCGATCCGCTGTGAGCATCAGCCTGGGCTCAATCACCACGCGGGCACTGACGTTGCCGCTTGCCTGCCTGAGACCGGCCGCCTGGGTGGCTTGCTGGAAACGCTGTTGCAAGCGCTCCTGCAAGGGTATCCCGGCCAACAGGTTGGCCAGTGGCTTTGCCTCTTTGGCAGCAGCGCTCTGGGCGTCGCGCTGCAGGGCGCCGCTGCCTACCTGGGTATTGATCAGCGTGGCGACCAGCAGCCCGGCGACACCGGCGCCCGCCGCAGAGTTGGACACCAGGCTGTGGCTCGATGAGGCCGCGCGCTGCGCGACCTCCGAATCGACGACAGTACTGGCGCCAATAAAATCTGCCGGTAGTTGCACGTCTACCTTGACCCCGTGTGCCTGAACGTAAGGCACCGCGTCCCGGGATTTGAAACCGGCGGGCGGTGCCGGTTTCTGGGCGCAACCGGCGAGCATGAGCGACACCAGCGCGGCGAGCGCTATCGATGAAGGCTTCATTGCTCGAACGGGGTGATCATCTGCTGGCGACTGGTATCCATCGCCTGATAAAAGGCGTTGGTCAGGTTCGCGTAGTTGGGTTCATCCCACTCGCCCTGGGCAGCCTGGACAACCACAAATGGCTTGAACCACAGCAGCTTATTGTCGGTCAGGTCGACTACCATGCCTTGCCCGCCCACCTGGGCCATTGGCGCACTGGTCGGCACGAAGCTGTAGTAGCTGCGGGTTGCACCCGTGGCCAGAACGTTGATCAATAACAGCCGGTCAACGCCATACGTGGCCTTGAGCGACGACAGGTCACGGGGGTTGTAGCCTTCCCGGAAGCTGGCTTCTTTGTAGGCAGTCAGGTTGACAGGTTCGTTGATGCGCTTGGCCTTGTAACCTTTCGCTTTCAGCCTGGCGACGATGGCATCAGGCAGCGTGTTGAGGTCGTTGACCTGCCACTTTTCGACATTGCCTCGCAGGGTGCTGTTAACGCTGGTGTTGATGGCCAGGTCCAGCAATCCCTGATTGCCGGTCAGCGCCAGCACCGGCTGGGGTACGGCGGTGATCGCCACCCCGATGGTCTGTTCTTTGTTGTCCCAGAATTGATGGTCCAGCGCGACGGGGGGTTGAACGTGGGCACAGCCGGTGAGGGTGAGACAGGCCAGCAAAGCCAGTGCAGCCAATGTGCGAAACGGGTGAAAAGACATCTCTCAAATCCTTGTGATTGAAAACGACGCTGCCTGTATCGGCAGCGGCACGCCCGACAATAGTCTCTGAATGATATTTATATGATTTTTCATGGACCTGCGGAGCGTCGCCGTCGCTGACCCGCCAGAAACCGCTGGCCGTCCACGGCCATACCGAGGAAATGAGGATTTATTGCAGGGCTGCCCGCTGACCTGCGTTGCGGCGGCGGTCACGATTTGTCAGAATTGAGAACCATTTTCATTCCTGGTCTCGCCATGGCTGCTCATTCCACTGTTGCCCACGCCCACCTGACTGCCCGCCAGAGCCTGCTGCATCAATTGTTCGGCGATCACCATGGCTGGTTGTTCAGCCGCTTGCGGGCACGATTGGGTTGCCCCAACGATGCGGCCGACATGGCGTCGGAAACCTTTGCGCAAGTGGTGGCATTGGCCGATCCGCATTCGATTCGCGAGCCCCGGGCACTGTTGACCACCATCGCCAAGCGGCTGATCTACGCCAGTTGGCGCCGACGTGATCTTGAGCGTGCTTACCTGGAGGCATTGGCCAACGAGCCGGAACAGTTCGCTCCGTCGGCCGAGCAGCAGGCGCTGGCGGTGGAGGCGCTGGTCGAGATCGATCGGTTGCTTCAGGGGTTATCGTCCCGCGCCCGGGCGGCCTTTCTGTACAGTCAGCTGGATGGCATGACCTACGCCGACATCGCCCGTGAGCTGAACGTCTCGGCGCCGCGGGTGCATCAGTATGTGGCCCAGGGGTTGCGCGCCTGTTTCGAGGCGCGGCCATGAACCCAGGGTTGCTTGTTGCGGTGCAGGAAGCCATCGACTGGATGGCCTGCCAGCGGTCCGGTGACTTCAGTGCGCAACAGCAGCAGTCCTTCGAACGGTGGCTGGCGGCGGACCGACAGCATGAAGAAGCCTGGGGCCAGTTGCAGCAGCGCCTGCAGACGACGTTTGCGGGTGTTCATGGTGTCTCCGGCCGGATGCTGGCGAAGGATCGCCCCAGCCCCCGGCGTGTTTTTCTGCGCGGCGCTCTGGGGTTGAGCGGGCTGGCCGTCGCCAGCTATTGCCTGACCCGCCCGGGAGGGCAACTGGCAGGGCTGCGCTCCGACCTGAGCACTGGGACCACCCAGCGCGAACGCAGGGTTTTACCTGACGGTTCGCCCCTGCTACTCAACGCGCAAAGTGCGGTGAATCTGCGTTTCGAGGGGCGCATGCGCGAGGTTGAACTGCTCGACGGTGGTGTCATCGTCGAGGTGCGCGCCAGCGAGCGAGATGCCCTGCGCCTGTGTTCCCGGCTCGGCACCGCCAGCATCGCCGAGGGGCGTTGCATGATGATGCTGTTCGAGGACGAAACCCGGATATGGGCATTGCACAAGCGCTTGCAGGTGACCCATCGCGAGGGTTCGGGCATGACGCTCAAGGAAGGGCAGGGTGTACGACTGACCGCTCACGGCCTGGCGCCGATCGACATGACCGCGCGCACCGCCTCGGCCTGGTCCCAGGGCCGCCTGGAAGCGCATGACCAAACGCTGGCGACGATCATTGACGCCTTGCGCCCCTATCATCGTGGTGTGCTGAGCCTGAGCCCCGACGCCGCCGCGTTGAAAATTTCCGGGGTATTCAACCTCGATAGAAGCGACCAGGCCCTGGCCGCGCTGGCCGATGCCCTGCCGCTGCGCATCGAACGTTTCCTCGGGCTCTGGACCCGTATTTCCCTGGGTTGAACCCCGCAAGGAATATTTTCAGCGGGCCCTTAATAATGCGCCGGCTCATCGCACAAGGAAGACAGTGCTGTGCCCTCTGCAGCTGCCCTGTTCTGACACCGGAGAGTCATTCATCCATGCGTTCCCAGCTTCTTTGCCCGTTGGCCATCGCTATTGGCGTTATCGTCGCCCCTGTCTCCCTGACGTTCGCCGCCGAGTCCGTCAGCGCTGCTGCGCGACAGACTTACAGCCTGCCGGCCGGTCCGTTGGAGACCACCCTGATTGCCATCGGTCAACACAGTGGCCGTCAGGTCGTGTTCCTGCCGGGCGACGTCAAGGGCCGGCGAGCCCGTGCGGTTTCCGGCCAGTTGACCGCAGAACAGGCGGTGGAGCAGGCGTTGAGCGGCAGCGGCCTGTCGTTGCTGATCAGCGCCAGTGGCGCGTTGAGTGTGCAGCCCGACATGGGCGAACTGACGTTGGGCGTATTGAACATCAATGCCGTGTCCGTCCAGGAGTCGCCCTACGGCCAGGTCGACGGCTACGTGGCCCAGCGCGCGGCGAGCGCGACCAAGACCGACACCCCGCTGCTCGAAACGCCGCAGTCGATTTCCGTGGTCACCCGGGCCGAAATGAACGCGCGCAAGAGCGACACCCTGGCCGATGCGCTGGGCTACACTCCCGGTTTCGTCAGCCAACCCAATGGGTTCAGTCGGGTGGCCGACGATTACACCCTGCGTGGCTTCAATGTCGGCTCGGGCACGGGCGGCATGCTGCTCGACGGCATGAAGCTGCAATCCAGCGTTTATGACGGCGGCATCGAGCCGTTTGGTCTGGAGCGTGCCGAGGTGCTCAAGGGCGCCTCTTCGGTGCTGTACGGCCAGCTGTCACCGGGCGGCTTGATCAATGCGGTGAGCAAGCGGCCCACCGATGTGCCGTTGCATCAGCTTACCGCCGAGTACGGTAACCATGGGCGCGAGCAGTACACCTTCGACCTCGGCGGGCCCTTGGACGAGCAGGGCGAGTTGTCCTATCGGCTCAACGGGCTGTGGCGCGATGCGGACACCCAGGTCGATCACATCCGCGACGACAAGCGTTACATAGCGCCTTCGTTCACTTGGAGACCGAACGACGCGACATCACTCACCGTGCTGGCCAGCCATACCGAAGCGCTGACCGGCCTGACCCCGCCGCTGACCTACGGCATGACCACCTACAGTGCCGCTGCGGGTCGCAAGATCGGCCGCAGAGATTTTGTCGGCGAGCCCGGCTATGATCACTTCAACAGCCGTATCGACACCCTGGGCTACGTCTTCGAACATCGTTTCGACGACACGCTCAAAGTGCGCCATGCCCTGCGTTATTACCAGTCCCACGTGTCGTGGAATTACTTGCTGCCGTTCAGCATCTCGGGCAATACACTGAGGCGCCGCTACAGCGAACGCGAGGAGCGTTCCACCGGCTGGACCAGCGATAACAATGTCGAATGGCAGATCGATGCGGGGCGTTGGCGCCATACGCTGTTGGCGGGCATGGACTACTACCACAAGACCTACGACACCCATCGCCACATCAGCGCGACGGTGGCGCAACTGGCGCCCAGCCTGGACCTGTCGACCTTTGCCTATACCGGTGTGGGGGCCAACACGGCTGCGGACTCTGGCTGGGATATTCATAGCCGCCAGGTCGGTCTTTACGTGCAGGACCAGATCACCTTCGACGATCGCTGGGTGTTGCTCCTGGGCGGTCGTCAGGACTGGGCGGAGAGCCGTAATTATTCTTTTGTCACGGGCGCGCGTACGCCCCGCAGTGATCAGAAACCCACCGGTCGCATCGCACTGCTTTATCGATTCGATAACGGCGTGGCGCCCTATGTCAGCTACAGCCAGTCGTTCCAGCCTGCCGATGTCGCCAACCCTGGCGTGGCGGGCACGTTCGACCCGATCGAAGGCGAGCAGTACGAGATCGGTATTCGCTATCAGCCCCCCGGCAGCAGCACCCTGCTCAGCGCGGCGGTCTACCAGCTGACCCAGACCAACGCAATCACCTACGATGCCCTGAGCGCGCAGTTCGAGCAGTATGGCAAGAGCCGCTCCAAAGGACTGGAGCTTGAAGCGAAAACCGACCTCACCGACAACCTCGGCATGACCGCCGGCTACACCTACACCGACGCCCATGTGTTGGAAGACAACGTGCTCACCAACGTTGGCAAACGCCTCGAGGGCGTGCCCTATCACAATGCCTCGCTGTGGACCGACTATCGCCTGGCGGCGTTCGGCCTGCCCCAGGTCAAAATCGGTCTGGGCGTCCTCTACACTGGCACCACTCGTACCACGCCCACCGTCACTGATCGCAAAATCCCGGCGTATACCCGTTTCGATGCGCGGGTCAGCTACGACATCGACGAGCATTGGCAAGTGGCTGCGAAAGCACAGAACCTGGGCAATGAGTCGTATTTGTCGTGTACCACGTCGTGCCGTTACGGGGATGAGCGCAGTGTCACCGGCTCCGTGAGTTTCCAGTGGTAGCGAGCGTCGCTGGCGACCGCGGGGCCCGACGCGCCCCGCGCGGGGCACGGCTGCGATGTCAGGGCGTGGTATAAACCCGTCGACGAGAGCAGTGGAGTGGAGCGGACATGAAATTCATTCTGGCGGGGGCGGTCGGCCTGGTCTTCTGGGTGGGTGTTTCTCTGCTCTCCGGTGCGCGCGAGCCCTGGGATGCGGCACAGTTCTGGTCGGTCATCTATCCGGCCGCGCTGGTCCTGGCGGCGGTGTCGGGGGCGATGTTCCAACGCGCCAGCGTGTCTGCTGGCGCCATCGTCATGGCTGCCCAACTGCCCGTGGTCATGGCCTCTTCCGGCGCGTCCCCTTTGCTGGCGGCCGGTGTCGTTTACGTGGTGATCCTGTCCATTCCGGCCATGGCGCTGTCCTGGCTCGCCGGCTGGGTCTGGCGGCGTCGCAGGAACGCCTGAGCGTTCGGATGAGGGCAGTCGGCGTCGCTTGAGGGAGCATGGGTTTGCGGTGATTGGCGCGGCGCTGAGCTAGCCGAGTCGAGCCTCCAATGCCACTTTGTCGAGCACTGACCAGACCTGCGCGATCTTGCCGTCGCTGACCCGATAGAAAACGTTTTCGCAAAACTGCACGCGTCGACCGTTCACGGCCACACCGAGGAAAGTGCCCGTGGGCGAGCAGTCGAAGGCCAGGCGGCTGGCAATGGTGCTGTCATCGCAGACCAACAGCTGAATGTTGAACGCCAGGTCCGGTATTTGCCGAAAGTCGCGCTCGAGCATGTGCCGGTAGCCGCTCAGGCCGATCAGCTCGCCATTGTATTGCACGTCATCGGCCACGTATTGGCCGAGATCGGCCCAGGCTTGCCGGTTCAGGCAGTCGATGTAGTGGTGATAAAGCCGGTCAAGGTCGTTCATGGTTTGTGCCCTCCGCACATCAAGGTAGCAGCAAAAAAGTCGGCCAGGCGCTACAGGCCGGCGTGCATCGCCTGCTACCCTCAATCCTGACCCCCCATCCCAGGTATGTTATGACGCTCATACACACGTTATCGCTGAACGCCGCCGGCTTGCTGATCTGCGCAGGATTGTCGACCACTGCCATTGCGGCCAGCCCTGAGCCGGCTTCGGGCTACAGCACGAAATACGACAGTTGCATGGCCGCCACCAGCACCACCGGTGGAATGGTGGAGTGTGTCGCGGCCGAAACCAAGCGTCAGGACGAGCGCCTGAACGCCAACTATCAGTTGGCGCTGAAGAGCCTGGATGCGCAAAAACGCAAGGCGTTGCAGGGCGTGCAGCGTTTGTGGATTCAGTTTCGCGATGCCGATTGTGCTCTGGAATCCGGCCTGACCGGCGGCACGATCGATCGCATCAACGCGCAGACCTGCCTGCTGCAAGCCACCCAGGTGCGTGCCGATGCCCTGGCGGCCCGATTCCAGCCGCAAGATCAATAAGCGCCCGCCCGCCGTAGGAACCCGCCCTGGCGGCGATGGCCTGCGTAGCAGGCCTCGGATACGGTGTTGCACTCATTGGGGCCGCTGCGCGCCCCATCGCCGGCAAGCCGGACTCCTACACGGCGATGTGAGATTCAAACTGTAGGAGTCCGCCTTGGCGGCGATGGCCTGCGCAGCAGGCCCCGGGTACGGTGTTGCATTCATTGGGGCCGCTGCGCGCCCCATCGTCGGCAAGCCGGACTCCTACACGGCGGTGTGCGATTCAAACCGTAGGAGTCCGCCTTGGCGGCGATGGCCTGCGTAGCAGGCCCCGAATACGGCGTTGAATTCATCAGGGCCGCTGCGCGCCCCATCGCCGGCAAGCCGGACTCCTACACGGCGGTGTGCGATTCAAACCGTAGGAGTCCGCCTTGGCGGCGATGGCCTGCGTAGCAGGCCCCAGGGACGGTGTTGAATTCATTAGGGCCGCTGCGCGTTCCATCGCCGGCAAGCCACATGCGATGTGTGGCCCAACCGTAGGAGTCCGCCTTGGCGGCGATGGCCTGCGCAGCAGGCCCCGGGTACGGCGTTGAATTCATTGGGGCCGCTGCGCGCCCCATCGCCGGCAAGCCGGACTCCTACACGGCGATGTGCGATTCAAACCGTAGGAGTCCGCCTCGGCGGCGATGGCCTGCGTAGCAGGCCTCGGATACGGTGTTGCATTCATTGGGGCCGCTGCGCACCCCATCGCCGGCAAGCCGGACTCCTACAAGGCGGTGTGCGATTCAAACCGTAGGAGTCCGCCTTGGCGGCGATGGCCTGCGCAGCAGGCCC
>Ga0157371_10000091_pt1 | contig 144664 bp, 140 predicted proteins | sample C45metaG_FD_113462 | JGI IMG/M metagenome (GOLD analysis project Ga0157371, IMG submission 113462) | Corn rhizosphere microbial communities from Kellogg Biological Station, Michigan, USA - C4-5 metaG | ecosystem: Host-associated > Plants > Roots > Rhizosphere > Soil | place: USA: Michigan...
AAAACATACTTTCACCACAAAAAACATTTCCCACTTGAACACCATAAAAACCGCCAACCAATTTACCGTTCTGCCAGACTTCAAAACTTTTAGCCTTGCCATATTGGTGGAGTTTTACAAAAGATGCGATAAGTTGTTCATTGATCCAGGTTCCATCCTGATCTTTTCTTTCCAGTGTTTTGCAGTTTTGCATCACTTCTTCGAAACGTTCATTTTCGGTAAATTCAAAAACCTCATCCCGGAGAATTTTTCTCATCGATTTTGAAATTTTGATTTCATTCGGAAATAAGACAAATCTGGGATCTGGACACCACCAAAGGATTTCCTCGCCTTCGTTATACCAAGGGAAAAGTCCAATCTGGTAAGCAAACCAAAGTCTTTCTGGCTTCAAATCGCCTCCAAAAGCCATCAATCCATTCTTCGACTCATAAAGCTCCGGATCGGGAAAAGAAATATCATCAGGATCTAGTCTAACCATTGCAAGATTTTGAATTTATAAAAAATAATCCCTGCACTTTAATTTAAAATGCAGGGATATGTATGTGATATTATTCTATTGATATTAGAAAGGCAAATCATCATCTTCATCCTCAGCAAAAACATTCTTGTTTTCAGCAGCTGGTTGACCTTGATTTGGAGTCGCTTGAGTAGGCTCGTTGAAATCTGTAGAAGAATCTTTTTCCATTCTCCATCCAACGATAGAGTTGAAATATTTCACTTCGCCTTGTGGACTTGTCCATTCTCTACCTCTGATATTGATATGAACTTTCACTTTGTCACCCACTTTGTAAGCGCTCAGCAAGTCCACTTTATCTTGAGTAAATTCAATATTAATAGGTTGTGGGTATTGTTCCTCAGTCAAAAGAACCAGCTCTTTTTTTTGAAATCCACTTGCAAATGTTTGTAAATCAGAAATTTTCTTTATCGTCCCTTGTAATTCCATATCTCGAAAATGTTTTAAGTTTGTAAAGGTAATAAAAGTATTGATGTTATTCAAAAACGAGCTGTCAAAAAACTTTAAAAAAATATTGATTTTATTTTGGAGGGAACGTAAAAGAGTTCTATATTTGCACTCACCAAAACGAAAGAAAAGAAGTTCTTAAAAATAATGCGGATGTGGTGTAATTGGTAGCCACGCCAGACTTAGGATCTGGTGCTTCACGGCGTGGGGGTTCGAGTCCCTTCATCCGCACAAAGAAAAAATTTCTAAGCAATTAGGAATTTTTTTTATGCGAAAATAGCTCAGCTGGTAGAGCACAACCTTGCCAAGGTTGGGGTCGCGGGTTCGAGTCCCGTTTTTCGCTCCACCGTTGCCCTGGTGGTGGAACTGGTAGACACGCAGGACTTAAAATCCTGTATCTTCGGATGTACGGGTTCAAGTCCCGTCTGGGGTACTCAAAAAGACTGCTAATCATTGATTAGCAGTCTTTTTTTTGCTTAAAATTTAAATTTCACATCAAAAAAGAGCAGACCTCAGCCTGCTCTTCGCAATAAATTAATTATGAAAAAAATCTACAAGATTTTAGTTTTTAATAAACGTAAAACCTTCGTTTGAGTTATTAATTGACAATGTGTTTTTTATAAAAAATATTGAGCTAAAAAATTCCGATGTAATAATCTCTTAACCTACCATTGTGAAAATATAAGTGCAATTTTTTTGAAAATATGCCGAAGAAATATGTTTTCAGAATGTAAATTCTTTCATTACGAGTTCGGAAATCTGCAGGCCGGCCGAGAAATTTTTGAGTCTCGTGTTGAGACTTGCCTATCATTTGCTCTTCTAGAATTTTATCAAGTATCTGTGCATCCATACTGTTATATTTTTAATAGTTAAATATTTATGGTTTCCAAAAGGTACAAACGGTTCCATTACAGATGGCAAGCTGCATCGTTATGGTATCATAAACTATCTTAGGAGCTGGATTGATAATGTTCAGATGTGGGCTATCGAGTTTAGGCAAAATCATAGATTGTTGGTGTCAGAGAGTATTATCCATGTGTTGTATTACTTGTGTTATTTTCTAACTTGTTAATTTTATTTCATGTCTATAATTTAAAAAGAATTATTTAAGATATTCAAGTGTATAATCATATGTCCCTGCCGGATAAGTGGACGATATTCCGGGCGATCCGGTAACAGCCGCTCCTGTAGATTTGTTGTAAGAATACAAGCTGTTGGCATATGCAAGACCGTCTTTATAAATGGTGATTCTATAGAGACTAGATATACCGGCAGGATTTGCTAATGTAATTGTTGTATTACCGGCAGTTACTACAAACTGGCCTTTGACTGCGAAGATCTGTGAACTGATAACGATAGTATTAGTAGGAGTTTCGGAAACACCAATAATGACTCTTGGGTCGCCAATAGGTCTCCATTTGCCACCTGTTACATTTTGAGCGGTGTAACCATTCGGATTAAAGAAATAATAGTAGCCTGGTGAAACCATGGTTACAGTGGATGATCGCACTCCAGTGGTTAATGTAGCGCCTGTAGATCTGTTATAGACAACCATTCCGTCAAAATAAGTGGGGAAAGTTGCACCGTCTGCCAAAGTGAGATCGAATTCGAAATTAATTAAATCAACACTGGGGATAATCATCCCTTTTCCTGAATAAGGCAATGCGCCGGCTTCTATACTGAAGTTGGTACTGCCATCCAGAAATACATTAGAATTAACAATATTAGGTGCAATGGTCATATTAGATAATAGCTGAGCTTTTAATAATATGATGCTTGCGAATATAATGAGGGTATAAAATATTTTTTTCATGTTCTTATTATTAAAAATTAAACCTAAATTCCTATAGAGACCCATACAGATCCTGTCCATATCAAAGTTCTGCCTCGTTGGGCATTATTTCCAATCTGACCTAAAATTGTGGTTGTCCCAATGAGATTATTAGCAGCACCTGAAGAATTATTATTGAAAATTTGAACAGTTCTGCCAGCTTCTGCTGCGGTAAGATTAGGAAAAGTAATTGTAGAGCCTCCGGTTGCAGCATTGGTAACTATGAGATAATCGTTAGCGGTCACAGTATAGCCGCCAGTTATGGTAATGACATTACCGCGGATGTTCTGGTAAAATGGCGGACCATCTACATAGCCTAACACTCCATTGGCGTCTGCTACAACCGTTTTGGTTGCTGTAAAGGCTTGATCCTGAGAACTGGAAAGATCTCCATCCGGAGTAGTATTGATTGCATTGGTGCTGCCGTTCTTAGGCAGGATTCTTATTCTTGCAGTGCCATCCATATCCAGTTTTTCTGTGGCTGTTGGATTACCACCTATTTTCACATTACCATTGGCTTGGACATACATCCGCGGTTCACCTTCCATATTTGCTCCTGGCGATGTGGCAAAACTAATATAAGTACCTGTTGCGCTTGTGGTATAGTTAGTTCCCAACTCAAAACTAGTAGCATTACCGGATGCAAGAACTTGTGCATCGCCATTATAAAATTGCTGAAAACTCAATGTTGAATTATTCCCGCCATCTAAAGTGAAATTGGCTTGACCACCAGAATTTATTAGATTACTAACTGATAAGGAGCCGGATGGATCCCAATTAGTTTCTTGTTCTGTTCCTGTAAAAGAGAGACGGTAGTTATTCAGATTTAATTTGCGATAGTTGGTTAATGAGCCGTCGCTATTATAAATATTAATAGCGGCAGAAGGGAGCCACTGGGTACCGTCCCAGGTCATAAGATCACCAACGGTTGTACCGCTAATCAAACCTAAAGTATATGGACTAACAGTTGTGCCTGAACCTGCTCTGATAAGTCCTCCATTGGCGGTAGAATTTACAACTTCATTGCCAATAATTCCGTCTTGCTCATTAACAGATCCTGAACTGTAAGTAACCCATTTTATTCCATTAAAATAATAATAACCAGGGGACGTTACATCTATTGTTTGTCCTGCAGGGGCTGTGTCGGCTGCGGATACATATACCATAGCACCGGTTTGCGCAGCAGTATAGGTTTTGGCGCGTAATTGGTCACCGGTTATTCGCGGAGCTATGATACCATCTAGAACGGTATTGTCAGTTGGTTTTCCGTTAACATCCAGAGTGGCATGTGGAGTAGAGGTGTTGATACCTACTTGTGCTTGTATAAAAAATCCAATAAAAAGAAAAATTTTCACCAATAGTGCTGTTCTCATCTTCAATATTTTAAGATTACTTAAATAATGATTAGGTCATACTAATTTCTACGGACGTTTCCGTTGCCGTAACAGTCAATCATTTGGGATATTCAATTGATTCATAGAATCGTTGAAAATTCATAAGCAATTTACCAAGTATGTTAAAGCATTGTTAAAGAGATGTGTAAGTTTTTCTGAAAAAAAGCACAGGTATATTTAATTAATCAGGAGTCTAAGATGTTGAATATAAAGCTGTTTTATTTTTTTTGTCTGTAATTGTTTTAAATAATAATGTATAATCAAGCTACCATAATTTCTTTTTTTTTAACATTAAATTGGCCGGTATAAATTAATAATATCTGGGACATCATTAATTGATGAACAAAAAATAATATTCTGTTATTCACAATCAGAAATTAAAACAGAGAGGCAGTAGATTCTAATTTTCGCCAGCCTCCCCGTTAAAAATTTACATCAGAAAGTTCCGTTATTTTTTGCCGCCGTCAGAAATAATAGCAAAAGCATAATTAAGCTGAATAGCTATGATAACACCAATACTCAGATACGGATTGATAAAACAAAGCAACGCTCCAAAGAAGTACAATGCCTGAGCGACAAGAATTCTTCTTTTGATTGGCTCATATACTGTATCTCTGGTTTCTTTTGAGATAAATCCTTTTTTATCGGCATACGTCCAGTTGATGTAAAGGAATATTCCCATCAATAAAATATTGACCCAATACAGCAAAATGGAAAACTTAAAATTGATATGATCTCCCAAAAAAGCTGTTGAAAAAGGCAATGTGGAGACAAAAAGCAGGAAAAGTAAATTAATCCAAATCAGATTCCGATCACTTTTTTCGATATGTCTGAACTGTGCAGATTGTCCTACCCAAAAGATTCCGGCGGTCATAAAGCTTAAAAAGTAAACCAAAAATTTGGGCATCAGGGCAAAAAAAGCGTGCATCAGGTCGCCTTCAGTTTCGTGACCTTCCATCTCAGGAACTTTTATTTCCAACACAAGAAGTGTCATCGCTACGCCAAAAACTGCATCACTGATGGCGTTGATGCGCTCGGCATTCTGGCCTGCCAATTTATTATAACTTATTTTCATTGTTTTAATTTTTTAGAAATTAACTCTTAGAAAAGGTCCGATATTGAAGTCTTTGTGCGAGCTTTTTCCATGCTCTTCTACCTCCACGCCAACACCAAAGCCTATTTTTTCATTGTACTGTGCACCAAGCTTAAGCTGCTGTGTACTGAATGCGTGACCGTGTTCATAATTGATGGCAGTTCTTGCTTCCAATCTGGTAACAAGTCTCCACTTTTCGCTCAGTTCTGGTAAATAACCTAAAACTACAAGAAGTTGCGCATCGGGATCTTTGGTAACTGCTGTAGAAAGATTGGTATAAATCAGCCATTTTTCGCTTTCTCGAAGATATTGTAATCCTAGCCTGGCGCTGAATGGATAGTGAGAAGTAGCATAAGTCCCGGCAGTAATACCGAAATGATTCTTGAAATTGTAAGCAAAGATGTTGTAATTCACAAAGCCAGGATGTTCGGTTTTATATTCCGGGAGATGCATCTCGCTCCGGGAAATGGCGGTCCATCTTCCTTCCTTGTCAATAGGTTCAAGGAAAAAAAATTCGGAAGTTAATCCTTTATGCCCTGCAAGTACATCAATATAGACTTGTGATTGCGCATTTATTTTTCCGATTGTCAGTATAAAAAATACCGATAGTAAAAATAGTTTTCTGTTCATTGAGGGATGATTTTAGTTAAATTATTATTGATTAAGTATTAATAAAGCAATCCTCCAAGGAATAACTTCGAAGTAGTACACTTAATTTTCTTTATATGGAAACTGTTTATGAATCCTTTCTTTATGAAGAGAGGATTTATTATGATTAGAACCTTTAAAACTTAATGAGCTTGTCCTATATCTAAACGGTCAAATTTCCCATCAGCATTTTGGTAAAATTTGAAGAAAACTTTGAAAGTTCCCCATTTTCCGGCCTTGAAATTTCCGGTAATGCCTTTTCCATCATTTTCAACAGAATCGATAGTAAGGAATTTTTCTTCGCCACAAGCTTCTTTTACAAACCCCTGAAAGTCTCTCGGATTGCCATCGTCCGTCATTGTGGGATTAGCAGTGAAGTGGGATAAGAACGTTTTGCTGTCGCCGTTTTGCCAGGCAGTCATTGCGGCATTCACTGTTGTGTTATTGATTTTTGATAAGTCCATAATTTGTTGTGTTTTTTTATTGTAGAATTTTTATTGTCAGATGTCTTCTCTGCATTTTTATTCTGAGCGCAAGCTGTTATTGAACAGAATGCTAATGAGAATATAGTTGCAAATAATATCTTTTTCATCATTTGTCTTTTTGTAATTTATCAGGCACTTTTCAAAGGATGCTGAAGATAAATAATCAAAAAGTTGATGAATAGAAACGGAAGTTCTACCACAACACCTTTTAAGTCTTTGTCTAAAAGATGAAAACAGATAATCAGCAAAATTCCCGCTGCCATCAGGAAATTTCCCCACACAAAAGTTTTTGGAAAAAGAATTAATACTGCTGCAAGAATAGTAACAGCTCCGTTAATCATCAGGCCGGTTTTGCCAAATCCCCATTTCCCAAACATTTCCATCATTTCAGGCTTTCCGGAAAACATAGCATATCCTTGCTTGAATCCCATAAAAACAGCAACCAGAATCAGAATTCCATTTATAATTTTAAGTATCATAGTAATTAATTTTTTTAAGTTTTAGTAATGACAGCAGAATACATCGTCCCACCAAAAACAGATTGCCTCTCACCGATTTTTTCAACTTTAGAATAACCCGATTGAGTAAACAAAGATTTCAATTCATCAAAAGGAATTGGGTAGGGTTCCCATTGATTCGGAACAGAATGGTTGATGTTTTGAAAGTTTTTGCCGATTTGTATCGATGGCAAATATTTTACTTTTTTCTGACAGTTTTTCAGCCAGATCATAGGTGAATGTTCCGCTTCCACAACCTAAATCTGCCCAAGTTTCTTTCTTGGAAGAACCTACATCTGGCAATAGCACTTTTGCTTCATTGATCTCCATAAAATAAAAATCGGGAACTGAAGCTTTTTCAATTCCCAACTTTGAAAGAGCTTAAAAAGACTCTATTACCTCGTTGTATATCCGCCGTTAGCAAAGATAGTTTGTCCTGTAATCCAATATCCGTCAGTTACTAAAAACTCTACCAATGGTGCGATATCTTTGATGTCAGTAAGACCGCCTAATGCAGATGCAGACTTGTGGTAAGCCACTGCATCATCAGCTTCCTGCCCATAGAAAAATGGAGTATCCATTGGTCCTGGCGCTACTGCTGTTACAGAAATACCTCTTGCCCCGAATTCTTTAGATGCGGCTCTTGTGAAATGCTCTACAGGAGCCTTCATACCCGCATAAGTTGAATAAAGACCGGTGTAAGCTGCAAGAAGTGACGTTACGATTGTACAGATTTTCCCGTGGTCGGCTACTTTTTTCCCGGCTTCCTGCAGGAAGAAATAGGCAACCTTTGAGTTGATATCAGACATGGTGTCGTACTCTTTTTCTGTAGTTTCAGTAAATGGTTTTTTCAATACCATCCCCACCGTGTTGATGGCAATATCAATAGCTCCGAATTTGCTGATCGTCTCATCAAAGAACTTGGTGATATTTTCGATTTTAGTAAGGTCTCCCTGAAACAAGAATGCCTCTGCACCTAAAGCCTGAACATCAGCCAAAGTTTTTTCGCTTTCAGTTCTTGAGCTTTCACTGTTATAATGAATTGCCAATTTTGCACCTTTTGCAGCAAAATCTCTGCTTAATAATCCGCCTAGGTTTTTACCGCCTCCGGCAATAAGAATTACTTTCCCTTTCACATCGTGTTTTGACATAATAATGATTTTTATAGATATACAAATATGTTATTTTATAAGCCGAAAATCATGGTGAAAACTTCGGTTTTTTGGAATTATGCCTGCTGAAAATGCAGTTTATACATCCCTGGTGTTTCACCTGTCCATTTTTTAAAAAACTTAGAAAAGTTTGACGGATCATAAGTCAGTTTTTTTGCAACAGCACTTGGTTGCATATCTTTTTCCCCAAGCATTTCTTTTGCTTTCTCAATAATTTTTTCATCGTAGAAAAAACAAGGATGTTTACCTAAAACCTTTTTGATGGTATCTGTAAAGTGGGTATGCGATACGGCGAGGGTAGAGGCAATATGTTTGATACTGAAGAATTCCTGTTCTTTACCTTTGATGACATCATCAATGTGTCCATCCAGAAAGCTTAGATACTTTTCAGCGATTTCGTTTTTACGTAAAGTAGGCCTATTCATTAGATTAATGATAAAGAGATTTTTTTAAATCCCTAACAGATTTTGAGTTATGCAGAAAGCAAAAAAACAAACGGCTGAAAGCTCTGTTAGGGAAAAGGTCTATCTATAATAAGAGTATCAATTATTATCCTGTTTTGTAGTATCAAATTACGGCTTCCAGAAGGTCCAGACTGTACCGTTGTACACGGCCAGTTGTTTTTTCACCGTATCATAAACCAACATCCCGGATGCCGGATTGATGATATTGAGATGCGGACTTGCCACTCTTGGGAGTACCATAGCTTTGTCTGCGTCCGTAAGAACTAGAATTCCATTGGTGGAATCTGTACCACTGGCTGTTCCTATCCCGGTTTTGGAGGTTGCCAGCTCTGTTTTACTTTGCTGGATGGTAATGTCGGATTTCCCGGTGGTGTCTACAGACAGATCGAACCAGCTGTTATCTTTCAGATATTTTACTTTATGGTCTGTATTGTCATAGATTAAGGAACCATTCTCTGTGATAGCAGATTTATCTTCTATGTAAGGCAGGATGATGCCTTTATTTTCAGCATCTGTGAACTCCAGAGATACAGAAGCATTGGTAACGGCGGTTTTACCTATGGCTACCTGAGACTTTGCAGCAGTCACAGCTGCAAAAAGAATGGTGGTTAGAATTATTTTTTTCATTGTGTGTTTTGGATAATTATTAATTTATCTTACTTTTTTGTCATGTTGAGCGGAACGCAGTGAGGTCGAAACATCTTTTTGATTACATTACACTGAGTATCTTCTTTTGTGAGATCCTTCGGCTCCGTTGCACTGACAGGGCGCTGTAGCGTTACTTTTGTCATGTTGAGCAGAGCGCAGCGTCGCCGAAACATCTCATTTATTTAATCCGGGCAGGTTTGCGTAGTTATACAATACCATCCAAACGAAACGCCGTTATCCTTAGAAGTATACATCTTCAGACATTTGTTGGTGGTATCATAGACCACCATCCCTTCCACAAAGTTGGCAGCTACGATGCCCACAGGATTTCCTGATGCATCAAAAGCTACTCTGTTGGGTACAAAAGCTTTGGTTTTTGCTTCCAGGGCGATGTGTCCGCCTTTTCTTATCATAGGCCAGTTGTCAGCATCAGTAGCTCCGGCTCTTCCCAATGAGGAGATTCCTACCTTGGTATCTAATGCGGTACCCGCTGTAATACCCGGTTTGTAGCAGAAAGATGAAGTCGGTGCACCACATACCGTCACAATAGCTGTCTGGTAGCTGTAAGTAGGTATATATTCATTCGCAGTACTGCCATCTCCCATACTACCATTGGTTCTATGGCCTACATAGCCAAACTTGTCTGAGCCTTTTTTAATGTTCATGCTGGTATGACCACCTGTTTCTACAGCAATCAGCTCATCAGTCACTTTAAGACCATTAGCTGCTGCACTTGTACCAGGCATATAAATAGGATCGTAAGCCGAAGAAGGTGATGCACCTCCCAGCATATAGTTATCATTATATCCCCAAGCCCACTGCTTATAATTATTGGTCAAAACATTTATACCTGCAGTGGTAGTAGGATATCGAGAATGCTCATTAGGAGAGATCCAGGCGATGTTTTCTAATACACCTATCCCTTGACCACTTTGATCAGTTACTTTTAGCGGCTGCACCCAAGTGTTTTTAGCTGCTGTAGTACCATCGCCTAACTGACGGGAAGAGTTGTCTCCCATTGTATATAACTTACCATTGGTTGCTAAAAGATAATAACTTTGGGCAGTTCCAGCTTCTGTCATCCCAATCATTTTAGGTGTTGCTCCTGCAGGTACGGATACTTCTGTAGCATACGTTCTGTTGGTAGCACCTCCACTATTGATATAAGTACCAGTACCCCAAGTATAAAGCTTACTGTCTGAAGTTAAAGCAAACAAAGCATTGGCAGTACCTCTCATGGCAACCACATTGTCAAGCGTTGGATTGCCTGCTACCGAAGTTCTTACACGGTGCCAAACGGTATTGCTGTTAGGAGTTCCACTATTTTGTATTGATCCGTCACCATTTTTATCACCAGTCATAGACAATACCCAGGCCTCACCGCTGCAAGTTACAATACCCAATGTCTGAAAAGAACCAAACATCATCTTAACTTGTTGAGGCGTTACACCTGCAGGTAAACCGTCTGTTTTTCCGTTTACCGAAATTTTACCGAATGCAGTAGTATTTTTAATAGAAGAGCTTATCAACATATTGTTGACTCCCCAAACATACAGCCCATCCGTCGTGAGCAAAGCATGTTGATGACGAATAGTAACGCCATCAGAACCGCTCCCAGTAGTTGCTTTTAAGGGAGTTCCTATATAACTAAAGCCATTAGCAGAAGTTATCGCTGTAGGAGAAAGCAAATCTCCAGTTCCATTAGGAGAAGTTTCCTGTCCCCAAGCTTTAAAAATACCACTATTTTCTTTTAATACCGTAGCGTGAAAAGAAGATACTATATTATCGTACTCTATGGTATTAGGGTCTACGGCATTTACAAAAGTGTTTGGGTTACAACCTGCTGGACAAGGAGGGCAAAGTGTAACAGTTACGCTATCCCCCGTGGTATCTGCATAGCAAGAGCCTGATGTATTGTAATATGCCGGGGTATATGTTCCTGCAGCTACAGTATTTCCGGTAACATCCGTACCATTTTGCAGCCATCTCACTTCCATACCCGCAGGGGCTGTACTTGTAATGTAAGATGCTAAAACAGTGCCTACTGTGCCGGAAAAGCTTTCCAGGCAAAGACTGGCAGGCGCATTAGGCACAGGACTGAAATACAACCTCGGATTATCCAGATAAGTGATTGTTCTTCCATTGGTATTCCAAGGGTATAGCTTGACCTGGTAAGTTTTACCGGGCTTCAGATTATAGTTTACGAAAAGATCTACCGGAGCAAGCGTGTTGACGTATACATTACCCAAATTAACTTCGCTTCCCGTATCCGGATCTACAATAGCAACCCTTAGATTATAGCTTACATTCGGCATTCCACCGGGACTTAAGATTAAGTCAACATCCATAGCAATAGCAGAAAAACGGTTGAAATGCAGGACCGGTGCATTAGCAGCCGTTGTAACATTAAAGCTGTAATATTTTGAAGCCTGTACAGCATTGGTAATACCACTCATACTGAAAAGAGTGCTGCTCGATTTTGGCCTTACACCATTAAGCGTTTCCGTGCCTGTAGTTTTATAATATGTTCCTCCCGCAATATTAGATGCAGTCACAAAAGGCAGAAGATTGCCTGTTCCGCCTGTATTACCGTACGTATTACCCGCATTATCTCCATTATAGAAGATGGTAGGCGTATTATTGACACAGCTGCCCGGTATGATTATATCCACATCATCTGTGCTGGTACACGTGCCTGTGGCAATTGTCCATCGGAAAGTATAAGTCCCCGTAGTATTAAGCCCTGTAACATTACTGTTGTAAGCTGATGGTGTTACGATAACCGGATCAGCAGCGCCGGAAGGCTTTGATACCAGCGTCCATGTTCCTGCAGACGTGGCTCCCGGATTGTTCCCATTCAGGGTAGCCTGCGTTGTTGCTATTAAAGTTTGATCTGACCCTGCATTAGAACCTACTTGTGCTGAAACAAACACAGAGAATGTATCTTCGGGTGAAGTTCCGGAACAAGCATATTCTGCATCTATAATTTTTTGCGGGCCACTAGCGCCGGCAGACTTGATTCTGAACACATATTCTCCCGCTTTGTCAAGATTACTGATTACTGTTGAAGTACTTGTCAATGATCTAAGGGAGGAGTTCTGATATGTTGGTACGGCTGCCCCTGCAGGACCTGAAATCAAAGTAAAATCATATCTTCCGCCAAAATCCTGAAGATAACTTGGGTTGGATGCCGGCGCTATATAAGATGCCGGTAATGGCACTGTTGCAGATACCACCCCAGAGCCCGGATAACATACCGTAATATTGTCTACATTAACGGCAGGACGTGCATTATCTGAAATATGAACAAAATAATAATGTGTTCTTATACAACCCGATCCTCCTGTAACTTGTACGGTAAATTTATAGGTTCCCGCTCTCCATCCTCCTGATGGTGGTGTAAGGGTTACACTTCTGTTCGCAGTTCCTGCACCACCTTGCACATACGATGGTGCACCACCTGTAGGTATTACTGTTACAGGCGTTATGGTGCTTGGAAGTGAAGGTGAATCTGCCGCATTAAGTTTATAGTAAAAGGTAATAGGAGCTGTAGAACCCACCATATTACAATGTACCGATCCTGCCGAACCACCGAACGAGTAGAGTTCTACCTGATTGGGGTATGCCGGATCTACAAAACTTAAAGCACCAGGCTGAAGACCATTAAAAATATAGGTAAGTCTGGTAGTATAACTTCCTAGAGAGTTTGCAATCGTAAGATCGAATACATAAGAGCCTGTAGCTGTAGCTGGTATTCCTGAAAAGTAAAGCCTACCGTTCTCCATGCGGGAATATTGAATATTTCCTCCAGCCGGCTGGCTTACCACTGCCATGGTCACTGTTGTTCCAAAAGCAGGATTTCCTGATGAGTTGGCAGTTGTTGTTGAAATTTTTGGTGAATTACCATTAGGATCATAATAAAATGAAGTCGTATTAAGAGGTGGTCCCACACACACACTGGAAGTAGCAGGCCAAAGCATATTAGGATTAGGAATAAACCTAACAATTGCATCATCCTCATACCAGCAATTCGGGTTATTAATAGACGTAATTCTTAATACAGCACGGTAAGCAGGATCGATGGTATGATCTGCTTTATTGGTAAGCGTTAATGTTGGAGTTGCTGTTGTGGAGTTGCTCATCGTAGCATTGGTTGTAACAATAGCTCCGTTGGTTTCATAACTGAAAATGTTATAATATGTCCATGAAGGGGTATATCCTGCTGGGATTGTAGCATTAAGGTTTGCTACTCCTGTGGCTGCAGGTATACCTGTAATGTCGGGTCCTGCGGTAAAGCCGGTAGTTGCGCCCGGTGCAATAATGGTCACCTGGGAGGTTCCACTGCCGGAGCTGCAGCTTTGTGCCATCTGGAACACATAGTTGCCGGGGAAGGTCATCCCCGTTACATTAGGTGTATAGGAATTGATGTTGCTGATAACAGGGTCGGGTGCGCCTGCCGGTTTGGATACGAGCGTCCAGGTGGGATTTCCAACTGGAGTACCCGTAGTGCTTCCCTGCAGGGTATAGGATGTACCGCATATCGTGGCATTTCCTCCTGCATTCACACTGCAGCCCTGTGCGTAGAGTACCATATTGCCCAGAAAGAGCAATAGGAATAGAAATAGATTTTGTTTCTTCATCATTTGAAATCTTTGACTTTTGATTGTTATATTGTTTGGACTTTTTGAAATATCAGATCATGCTTAGTGTTTTGCCCTCGGTATTTGTACAGGCAGCAGGACTCAATCATCATGGCGTGCCCCGGAGGATCAGCCTTGTGAGAGACGATTACTTTTCTTTTCATCATTTTTGAAATTATATTTGTGTTTCTACTTAATTGTTCTATTCTTTTTCTTTATGGCGATATTCTTCGATCCGCGTTACTACAATCAGAATGACAATACATCCCTTTTTAGAGATGCCCCCTGTCATGTTGAGCAGAGCGCAGCGGCGTCGAAACATCTTTAATCTTTATATGATTGTCTTCTCTTTTTATCAGAGATCCTTCGATTCCGCTTCGCTACACTCAGGATGACAATGCGCTGTCATTTTTCTCTATGTCATGATGCCATCTTAGTTGTGAGTTTTAAGCTTTACGGGTAGCGGATAAGAATATTTTCTTTTCGGTACCAACTTCCATACACCACCATTTAAATTCATACCATCTATAGGTGGTGGCATTTACCTGAACCTGCAAATTGGTTGTTATAACTTCTGCATTTGCAGTATTCCAGAATACGATATTATTTTGGTCAACCTGAACATAGTTCCCGGATGTTAAACTGTTATTAAGAGAAGTCTTATTTTCATTTACCTGGGTTGCAAAAGTCTGGTAACTTATCAGCTGAATTCCTGCGGCTGCATTAGAAATCCTAGGATCGTAGTAGGTAGAATTCACTCCCTGCAAGTTCATTTCCAACCCATCTAATAAGGGTAATGCAGGAAGACTGTTTGCAGTAACATACGTTTTCAGGTTAAAAGTACTCACGTTTGCTGTAGCAGCCGGGATAGAATACACCTGCGAAATTGTTTCGCCCACATTAATCGATCCGGAAGGCGGAGTCGTTGGTAATCCGGTTACATAACCCAAGACACCGTTGGCATCTGCAACGACGGTTCTGGTTGCTGTGAATGTCTGATCCTGACTTGCAGAAGCAGTACCTCCTGATGTGGTATTAATGGCATTAGTGGTGCCGTTCAACGGAAGTGTTCTTATTCTTGCTATACCGTTTACATCCAATTTTTCGCTGGCAAATCCTTGTGTGTTTACTCCGAAATTACCTGTCGGTGTTATGCGGGCTCTTTCTGTTCCGTTTGTATTTCCTGTATTTGTTATAAATGTTATAGGGGCAGGCTGTGTCGTAAATGATGTGCCTATACTTAATCCACGGGAATCACTGCCGACGATTATTTGTGACAATTGTTCAGGGTCTTGGAATAATTGCATATTAGAACTTACCCCGTCACTGTTATTGTCATTTGAAGTTAATGTTATGCTGGCTCTTTTACCTCCTGCTATACCTGTCTGACTAATCCCATTGTTCGGGAAAAATGAAGTAGACTGATTGGTACCTAAGAAAGCAAGACTAAAACCATTCTGTGTTAGTGTACGTCCGCTTGTAAGAGTTCCGTTTGCATTATAGATATTTACAGGAGCTGTCGGCGACCCACCCATAGTTACCCAGAAACTGCCGTCAAAATGATAATATCCGATGGCTGTTATGTTCACGCGTTGCCCTGCAGTATCACCCCCCGATACATCGGTAATGTAAATCAATGCCCCTTTTTGGTTTGCACCATAAGTGGCGGTATTTGCTGTAAGCTCTGCACGTGTAAGGCGTGGTGCCTGTAAACCTATAAGTTGTGCATTGTCTGTAATCGCTCCGGATGTATCTCTTTTTGCGCTTACGTCCATTGTGGTTTTTGGTGCGTCAGTATTTATTCCCACCTGCGAGAATGCAATACCTGAAATTAATACTGTTCCTAAAAGGATAATGTTATTTTTCATTTTGTTGATGTTTTTCATTATGCTTGTTATTAATTTTCTATAATAACTGTTCGTATGTCTGCAAGTCATTCCAACTGGAACACATAATTACTGGGAAAGGTCATTCCCGTAACATTGGGTATATAAGAGCTGATACTGCTGATCACCGGATCTGGTGCGCCGGCGGCTTGGATACGAGCGTCCAGGTAGAGTTTCCAACACTGTTGCTGCCTACACTTCCCTGTAGTGTGTATTTTTTGGTTGTTTCATTTTTAGTTTTGTATTCTTTTTCATTGTGCATTTGTTTATTTTAGATCATTACGTATACCCACATCAGTTATAAACAAATAAGGGTACAGGACAACAGCCATGAATCTGGGGTACGGTAAGGTACTTACACCTCAAAATCTAAGATTGAGTAAGTGTTTTAGCCCTCAGAATGAGGGTTAATATATAAGCTGATCAACTTATTCAGCTGTCTGCCTTAGGAAAATAAAGGGATTAATCATTTTTGTGTGTGTTTTTTGTTGTGTTTTTTAATCTGGCGCTTGCTCGTTGTTGACAGACTCTTTTTAGGATATCGGTTAACCAAAAAGCGCACAAAAAAATATCGATTTAATAAAATCCAATAATTTGTGACGTATTTTTTTCAGGGAATTCTAACTCCGGAATAGTCAGATTTGTAGATTTGATCATCATTGTGTTTATTTTTGTTGTGTGTTTTTTTTCTGAAGTACAATTGTAACTTTCAGGGATGCAAGTTAATAATTTTTTTTATTATGAGTAATTTTTTATTTCGGTGTATTTTATTTATTGGATTACCAGCATATTAGTTGGTGGTTCCTCGCCAGTATCCCTTTTTAAATTATTGATAAAGTATGAAGGCGATATGCCGGTCTCTTTTTTAAATACGACAGCAAATACTTCTCTGGACCCAAAACCGCAGCTTTCTGCAAGATAGCTGATCTTATACTCACGATAGATGGGGTTTTTATAAAGCACTTCCGTAATGTAAATGATTCTTAATCCATTAATATAGTCACAGAATTTTTTACCCTTATGATGTTTCAGTATTTCTGAAAGATACTTGGTGTTTGTGTCGAGATAACTTGCTAATCCGGACAAACTCATATCTTGTTTAAGATATTTATGTGACTTTTCAAACTTTGCTAATTTTGCCAATACATGTTTGATCGTCTCATCGTTTATGGCTATTACTTTAGTCTTGTGCTCAGATAGATTTTCAGAGCTTATTGTGATTTCGTTTTCTAAAATAGGAAACTCCTCGTCATCGGAAGTTTTAAGACTTTCCAGAATGCTTTCATAGTTCTTTTTTGATGTGTTTTTGCCCTTTTTAAAGTAATAGCCCAATAATATAAATGGTAAGATAATAATTATGAATAGTATAATTTTATTTAAATTGGTTGAGGTGTGATTATCGTGATTGTGGATGATTTCTGCAACTGAAACATTATTTCCCAATTCATTAACAACATTCAGATTATCTTTTACATCCGCATAAACCACTAGATATTTTGAATTGGGATCAATAGTCTGAATCTTTTTATTCAGACTTTCATTAGCTTGGAAAAGTTTAGATTTTTCCTTATCGATTTGACTTACAATAACCATATCTTTCGTGAAAATCAAAAGTGTGTCTTTATCGGCCTGAACTGTCAAATTCTTATTATTGGTAATTCCTATATTGCTGTCAGGAATTCCTTTTTTGCTTTCAATAGAAAAAGAATTAGCATTTAACGCTCCAAAATTAATGATGAACAGTGCCAAATAAAACCATTTTATCTTTTGTGGAAAAAATCGGTTTTGGATTCCCTTTTTTTTAAATGTTAGTCCCATGTTTTCCAGTCATTAACGTAATTCAATATTATTATAAGAAAATAAATAATGCAATTGTTTTATGGAAGAATAACAGAATTAATGTCATTTTATTTAGGGAATAAATTTAAAATTTTAACATTCTTATTTACAAATAAAAAATATTGATTATTAGAGTTTTGACGTAATTTAATACCGTTTTCATACCCGAAAAAATGATTTTATAATTTATATATGTAATAACATTTTTTTCGTAATTTTAAAGAATATAATGATAAAGGATTAATATTATTAAAAATTTAATAGATATGCTGTTAACAAAGGAATATTGAATTTTTATTTTAATCATTTTTTTAAATCAAAAACACAATAAATCTTATGAATTCGAGAAAATTGATTATTATATTGAGTTTTTTTGCAGTATTCAGCTCTACAAAATCTCAAACCTGCAATTTTGTTGGAACAAATTTTTTGAATGAATGTGAGAGTTTAATTAAAATTGGAAAAGAGATAAATCTTTCTCCAAATTTACAATCGGATAATTCATTTCTGTTTAAAAAATATACTCAGCAGCTTAAAAAAGAACACCACAAAGACCTAATGAAAATATTAGGACTCTCCTCATCACTGACAATTTTGATAATACTATCTATGTGGCTCTATTTTCGAAACAGAGGTAGAAAAATTGAAAACAGCTATCATTTGGCTCTCCAAACTCTTAAAGACAAGCCAAGCCCAACTATTGTTAAAAAGATTACGGATAGTATAGTAAGTAATAATCCGCAGATCAATAATATTTCCAGAGATAGAATCAATATATCTGAGGATACAGAGAAAAAACTATTGAAAAAAATAGCTGTTTTTGAAGCTTCGCATAGTTTTTTGAAGAAGGATCTTACGCTTACATCTATGGCAAGGCAAAAAGGAACCAATCCAAAATATCTTTCGAAGATCATTCATACCCATAAGAACCTTAGCTTTACAGCCTATATTAATAAGCTAAGGATGAATTATATTATCCAGAAGTTGTATGATGAGCCAAAGTATAGGGGATATAAAGTAAGCTATCTTGCAGAAGAGTGTGGCTATACATCGGCGCAGGTTTTTGTAATAGTCTTTAAAAAAGAAACCGGAGTTACGCCCTCCAGTTTTATAGATCAGCTTAGAACGGAAACAGATTTTAACCAAACCTTAATAACATAAAAGCCTCAGATTATCTGAGGCTTTTTTATAATTGGATGTGAGATTATTATTTCAATAATGCACTAAAAGTATCACCCTGTCTTATATCTCCTGTATTATAGCCTTTCATAAACCATTCTTCTCTTTGTGCAGAAGAACCGTGGGTAAAGCTTTCTTGGTTGACGTAACCTTGACCTCTTTTCTGGATATTATCATCACCAACTGCCGCCGCTGCACTCATTGCTTCCTGGATGTCACCTGGTTCTAAGAATTTTTCTCGACTATCGGTTTGTTTAGCCCAAACTCCAGCGTAGAAGTCGGCTTGCAGTTCATTTGCAACAGAAACCTGGTTCATTTGAGTTTCCGAATATCTTCCGTTTTGTCTTAGCTGATTCACTTTGTCTAATGTTCCTAATAGGTTTTGAATATGATGACCATACTCGTGACCAAGTACATAAGCAACGGTAAATTGTCCAACTTTAGCTCCGAATTTTTGCTGCAATTCATTGAAGAAACTCATATCCATATAAATAGTTTGGTCTGCCGGACAATAGAATGGTCCCATCTCAGACTGAGCCGCGCCGCATCCGGACTGAGTTCCTTGTTCAAAAAGAACAACTTTAGCCGGTTTGAACTGCACTCCGTTTTCCTGAAAAATTTTGTTCCAGGTTTGTTCATTTTCTGCAGTCAACATTTTTACAAATTCTCTGATGTTAAGTTCTTCTTTGGAAAGTTGTCTCTGTTCAGTTTGTTGTGGTGCAGAAGTGCTGTTGTTCAGGATGGCAGATGGGTCGCCTCCTAGAAAAAACACAATGGCTGCAATAATGATGGTTCCTAATCCGCCACCAACTAGCATTCCGCCACCGCCAGAACCGCGTCTGTCATCTACATTGTCACTTCTATCGTTTGTCCATTTCATAATTAATATTTTGTGTTTTAAAATTAAGGATTTCTTTTCTGATTGAGAAGTTTTTTTAACGTACCTTATTCCTAGCCCCGATAGTAGCGGCATCCTTTTTTGTTTTCTTCTTTTGGTTTTCTTTTTATGACCAAACGTTCTGAAAACAAAAAAGATACAGCGGATAGCGGGAAATAGCTCCTAAGAAAATTTGGTGTTGAAATCTATCATTTTTAATGCTGTAACTGCTGCTTCTACTCCTTTGTTACCCAGATTGCCACCGCTTCTTGCGATAGATTGTTCTTTGGTGTCGTCTGTCAAAACGCAGAAAATGGCTGGTGTGTCTGTCAAGATATTGCAATCTTTGATGCCTTGCGTTACGCCTGAACACACGAACTCGAAGTGAGGCGTTTCTCCACGAATCACATTTCCAATTGCAATCACCGCTGCAAATTTGTTGGAACGGCAAAGTTTCATTGTTGCAAAACTCAACTCGAATGCGCCCGGAACGTAATAGATGTGAATATTTTCTTCTTTGATGCCTTCTGCTTTCAGCGTTTCGATAGCGCCGTTTCGAAGGTTGTAGGTCACGAAATCGTTCCACTCAGAAACAACAATGCCGATAGAATATTCATCGGCATTGGTTATATTGAGTGGCTTATAATCTGAAAGATTAGTTGTTGCCATTATATTTAATAATATTTTGTCATTTCTATGAAAGCGTCAGATTGACCGTTGTCATAATCCTGGTATTTCTCGTCAATTGTAGCGAAATATTTTTTAGCGTCGGCATTTTTCTTAAGTGCCAAAGCCAACATTCCAGCTTTTTTTGTGAAATAGTAAGACGTGTAAGCGTCGTCTGATGCAGAAGAAGCTTTGTCCGCCATTGATAAAGCGTCGTCAGCTTTGTTCAGGTTGGATAGACAGTCTGCCATCGCACCATATTTAAGAGCTACCAAAACTTTGTTGCTTGAACCGAATTTATCTAATAAATCGTAAGCTTTCTGATAATTTCCTTTTTTGAATTCGATAAGACCAGCGTTGTAAGCAGATAATTTACCAGCTGCAGTACTTCCATATTCATTATAAGTTCCAATGAAGCCTGGGTTTGCAACAGATTTCCCTCCTAAAGCCAAATCTTCTTTACCATCCGTCATGTTTTTCTGAGCAGAAAGGTAACTTTTAGTAGCTTCTTCGTTTTGAGGTCCCAAAATGAACTGCTGGTAACCAAACCAACCAAGAACTGCAACGATCAAAATACCGAAACCGATACTCAGTATTTTTGCATTTTTCTCCAGGAAAGATTCGATATTCAGTGCCTCTTTATCAAGGTCTCTGAAGAATTCTACAGTTTCTTTTCCTTCTTGTTCGTTCTTTTTGTTATGTGAATCTGCCATAATTTTTAGTAAATGAAGTGCAAATTTAATGCTTTCCTTTTGATTTGCAAAAACTTATTTTTCTGATGAGAGAATTATTTTAATATTGAAGCACAGAATAGACTTCTGAGTTAAATTGACTCAATCTTTCCACACCGTTCAAATCTTTCAGATCAATCAAAAAACTGAATTGCGTTGGGATAGCGCCTTGTTTTGAAACCAATTTTGCTGCCGCTTCTGTGGTTCCGCCGGTTGCCAAAAGATCGTCGTGAATCAAAACGCGCTGACCTTCTTTCAAATGTCCGGTTTTCATTTCGATTTCTGCTGAGCCATATTCCAGATCATATTTTTCTCCGATGAAAGGCGGTGGTAATTTCCCCGCTTTTCTGATTAGTACAAATGGGACGTCCAAAGCCACTGCAATCGCAATTCCGAAAAGATAACCTCTGCTTTCTATGCCGCAAACAACGTCAATTTTGCCTCGGCTGAAATTCGCCAAATCTGCGATGACTTCTTCATATAATTTTGGTTGAAGAAAAATAGGACAGATATCCTTGAACTGAATTCCCGGAATCGGAAAGTCCGGAATGTTATCTATTGTCTCTTCTAATTTCTTGATTAATTCCGCAGATGCCATTTTTTATTTTTAAGGATTGTTGATTTTGTAAGTGGTAATTTTCCAATTGTTATTCACAGATTTCAATCCGTAAGTCACATTCAGAGAAGTGGTTTTTCCGTTTTTGTCGGTTACGTCATAAGTCACGTTCACGTTGGCAGAATTATCTTTGTTATAAGGAACTGCAATATTTTTTACGCTGATATTTTTAACCGAACCAAAACCAGAATTTGGATTGGAAAATTTGTCATAAGAACCCCAATTAGGATTTTCCGCTGATTCGTAAGCTGCTTTGAAGTTTTGAGAAGATAAATTGTTCAAGAATTTTGTTACCGTTGCTTTCGGGTCAGCAGTTGTTGTTTTCGGAGCTGTTGGTGGTGTTACAATCGTTTCTCCTGTTTGTGGGTCTACTGTAGAAGTCGGAACCTGAAGTGAATCTGAAACAACTGGAGGCGGAGGCGTGTAAAGCGCTTGTCCATTCACAGGAACGCCCATTTTTATCATCTGTAACAACTTCTTAGTCGTTTTTACAGTCAATTTGATATCAATTTTTTCTTCGAATATTTTTTCTTTCGGAAGTTTAGCATAGAGTAATGTGAATCCTCTGAAAGCCGGGTCTTGCATCAGGTTTTTGGAAGTAGAAATTTTGTTTCCTCCGCTGGAAATTTCCATTACTGTTTCCAAAGCGGCACCTTCGAATTCTACTTTTCTGCCGTTGTTATCTAGTAATTGAGGCGTGATAATCAAACCTTTTGAGCCTGTCAAACTATCACCGGCAATATTTCTTACATTGATGCTTAGACTTGCTGCATCAATATCATTCGGGTCTTTTTCAGAAGCTGTAACATTTCCGAAGATATTCATCTCTCCAAGACTTGGTGGCGCTGTACTGCTCCATGCAATTCCGTTTTTCTGAGCCACTTGGTCCGCCATTGCGAAAATCTCCGGTGTCTTTTTGCCATTCAGAAGTTTTCCCAAAGCTGCGATTTCTGCAACGTCGCCGTCAGCTTCTACGCCAAAAGTTTTCAGAATGTATAAGGCTTCGTTGAACTTCACCTGTTTCAATGTCGGCAAACTTGAAGCCATATCATTGATACTTTCCTGGAAGTTCATTCGACTGCTTCCATCAACGCTTGTTTTTTTGCAACCAATCGTGAAAAACAATAAAGTTGCTAAGAGACAGTATTTTATAAATTTCATTGTCTGTGATTTATTTCTAAAAATAAGGAATATGTTTGATTCGCAAATCTTTAATCAATTAATATGCAAAATTAAATTTTAAATTCATAAAATCTCTATTAGATTTGATTTTTTCCTAAGTTTCAATAGACTTTGACATCTCAAATTTTTCAAAGAAAATTAAAAAGGGTAACTTTACGGCAAATTATAGTTAATGCAGAACAAATTGGTTGTTGATATTCATAGTTTTTCTTACAAAAAGAAAGGAATTCCTAAAGATGATTCCGGGAACGGCGGTGGTTTCGTTTTCGATTGCAGAGGAATTCTGAATCCAGGAAGAATTGAAGAATATAAAACCCAGACGGGAAATGATATCGGTGTACAGGAATTTTTGGAACATAAAACAGCTTTTCCAAAATTTTTTGAATCTGTAAAATCCCTCTTGTCCATCAGTATAGAAAATTATCTGAGCAGAGGTTTTGAAAATCTGCAAATTAACTTTGGCTGTACTGGCGGACAACACCGTTCGGTTTATTCGGCAATTAAAACCGCGGAATTCATCAAGGAAAAATATCCTGAAGCGGAAGTGAAAATCCATCACGATGAGCAATTACATCTCAATCTATCATCGGTAAATGATAATTAATTTTAATATTTATCATCAATCATTTATCAATTATCATTTATAAAATATGAAAGCATTACTATTTGCTGCGGGAATGGGAACCCGACTAAAACCTTTTACAGACAATCATCCGAAAGCTTTGGCACAAGTCAATGGTGTGGCACTTTTGGAACGAAATATAAAATATCTACAGAGTTATGGGATTAATGATTTTGTCATTAATATTCATCATTTTGGAGGACAGATTTTGATGTTTTTGGCGGAGAATGATTATTTCGGAGCTAATATCGAAATCTCCAACGAGTCAGATGAACTTTTGGAAACAGGCGGTGGATTATTATTCGCTAAGAAATTCCTTGAAAATGAAAAAACATTCCTGATTATGAATGTTGATATACTGACTGACCTTAATATTCATAACTTCATCAAAATCCACGAAATCAAAGGTGGAATGATAACTTTGGCTGTTTCCGACAGAGAAAGTTCCCGAAAATTGATGTTCAATGACAAAATGTTTTTAAAAGGTTGGAGAAATCTCACGACCAATAAAAAGAAAGTCGTTGGCGGGATTTTCAAGCTAAGAGAATTAGCTTTCAGTGGCGTTCATTGTATTAATTCTGAGATATTTTCGAAAATCACAAGAACCGGAAAATTCTCTATTATGGATGAGTATATGGACTTGATGAAAGAAGATATCATCATCGGTTATCAACACACCGCAAACCTAATAGACGTTGGAAGACCAGAATCAATTGCCGAAGCAGAAAGATTATTCAAATAATGACACAACAAGACGAAGATAAAAGATTACAGGACAGTCTGAGACAGAAAACCTGGGACGAGACAATTACCAAAGACAGCTGGATGGTTTTCCGGGTGATGTCGGAATTTGTTGACGGTTATGAGAAAATGGCGAAAATTGGGCCTTGCGTTTCGATTTTTGGTTCAGCAAGGTTGAAAGAAGACAGTTTCTACTACAAAATGGCTTCTGACATTGCGCAGAAAATTACGGAAATTGGTTTTGGGGTGATTACTGGCGGCGGACCTGGCATAATGGAAGCAGGAAACAGAGGTGCAAGCGGACACGGCAAATCAATCGGTTTGAATATCGAATTGCCTTTCGAACAGCACTTTAATCCGTATGTTGACAAAGGTTACAATATCAATTTTGATTATTTTTTCGTTAGAAAGGTAATGTTCGTGAAATATTCTCAAGGTTTTGTCGTGATGCCTGGAGGTTTCGGAACTTTGGATGAGTTGTCTGAGGCCTTGACCTTGATTCAAACCAATAAAATTGGAAAGTTTCCCATCGTTTTGGTTGGAAGTGAGTTCTGGAGCGGACTTTTGGATTGGTTCAAAGGAACCTTGCTGAAAGAAGGTTTGATTGCAGAAAAGGACTTGTCACTTTTCAGAGTAGTTGATACGGCAGAAGATGCGGTGGAGCACATTAAATCTTTCTATGACAAATATTCCGTAAGTGTGAATTTCTAATCTGTGGCATATAATTTGACCCAATATTTATATTAAAAGTTAGCAAATATTACAAATGAAAAAAATATTTATTATATCTCTGGGAATTCTGTTAATGAGTTTTTTCAGTTTTAAAGAGTTTGATTTCTTCTCCTCGATGACCAAAGTGGATTATATTGACGGAAGCAAGACACTGAAGTTTACAACAAAACTGAATACCAATCATATTTCGCAAGCTGTAAAAATTGACCCTTCAACGGCTGCTTTTGAAGCTGAAGTGAAAAAATACGTGAATAATAATGTTGATGTTGCTATCAATGGAGCTGCAAAAACATTGACTTTTACAGGTAGTCAAGTGAACGGCGAATCGGTTTGGGTTTATTATGAAGTAGGAAATGTTTCTGATATTTCTAGTCTGAAAATCAGAAATAATATCTTAATTGGACAGTTTCCAAAACAAGTTAATATTATGAATATTACTTATAAAGGTACTCTGAAAACGCTCAACTTCCAGAAAGGGAAAGAAACATCAGAAGTTACTTTCTAAACAAAATTAAAGTCGGCCAATCAGCCGGCTTTTTTTATTTATTCTGTTTCGATGATGATGACATTGTCCTTGTCTTTGAATTGATGATTCTTATCCATCATTTCTCTCAGGCTAAAATTCACTTCGATGGTTTTGTCGTCCAGTTTCTTTATCCAGTCGTGCTTTCCGGTGATGGATTTTATTTTTTTATCGAAAACCAATTTGTTTTTCAAATCCATTTCCATCATATTCAGAATGCCGTCCATATCTTCTTTCGTAGTTTTTCCGTCACCTTCTGTGCCTTTCAAAAGTGCTTCGAAATCTGCCGGCGACATCTGAAGTTTTGACATATCAATTTTCAAAGATTTTCCATTCCAGTCATCGAACGCGGTGTTGTTCATCATAGAGCCTTCTTTGCCTAAAAGAGAACTAACACCAGCCACTTCCTGATTCGTCAACGGGTCGGATTTCACAGAAAAACCTTTGAATTGATCTGCGTCAAAATTACCTTTGAAGAATATCTTTTTCATTAGTTTTATAGAATCGGGGTTCGTCGCTACTTTTCCTTCCATTTTCTGAATTTCATATAAGTTTTGCCAGTCGCGCGGATACTTATCCATTTTCATCATATCTGAATTCTGCTGGAGAGAATCCGGCATAAAGGCTTTCATCATTTCCATCCCCTGAGACATATCGATGTCTGTGGCAAAACTCATCTTTTTGTCAGCGTGATAATGATTGGTCGTAGAAATAGAGCAGGAGTGAAGCAGGAAAATTCCGCAGAAAATGACAACGGCTTTCCAGAAACTAGTTTTGGTTTTCATTAATTTTATTTTATTGATTTTAAAATTAATGAAAAAATTTAGATTATTAATGACAATTCGTGTGGTCCAGATGGAAACCATCTTTAGAATGCTGAACGTGCAATGACTCAGAATGTGGAGACACGTAAGGGATTCCCAATTCCAAACCCCTTAAAACGAATAATCCACCCAAGACAATCATCATCACAGGAATCACTCTTAATATTTTCACTCTGAAAGTCGTGGTGATAAAGTTTCCTAGGAAAACCACGGCAAACATAAACGGAAAAGTTCCTAACCCAAATAACAACATAAAAACTGAGCTTTGCCAAATTCCGCCAGCTGCTAATGAAGCGGTCAAAGCCATATAAACCATACCGCAAGGTAAGAATCCGTTCAAGATTCCTGTGGCGAAACGGGATTTGTAATCTGGTCTTTGGAGGATTTTTCCTAATTGCATTTTGACCTTCAACAAAGCTTTCGAAACAAAAGGAATTTTAGCAGCAAAGTCTTTTCCTCCGAAAGAAGAAATTGCCATTATTATTAAAAGAATTCCGACAGAAACGGTCAGATATTTTTGGAAACCAGCCAACTCAAAACTTTGACCAATGATTCCTAAAACTGCTCCTAAAAAAGAGTAAGTGAGAATTCGACCAAACTGATAAGTGAGATTTTGTAAATAGAAATTGGCTTTCTGATTTTTGGTAAGACCCATTGATAGAGCAATAGGACCACACATCCCAATACAATGGAAGCCGGAGGCAAAGCCTAGTCCAATTGCTGATATGATGAAGGTCATTTCCATAAAATATCGTAATCTATTTGATATGGTTTTTTATTTGATGTCCATTTTAGCTTCAAAGTGTATGAGCCTGGAGACAATACTTTTTTAGGAATCAGGAAAAGATTATGCTGCAATCCCACTTCTTTTTTGACATCCAAATTAGAATCATCCGTTCTGAACAATACGAAATTAGCTTTGTCCTCATCAACTTTGATGCTTGACGGAAACGAAATCATCATTCCTTCACTCGTCGCTTTGTAAACCGGTTGTTCTTCTAGTTTTGCTGCATTTTTCTTGGCATCAATAATATCCTGATAGCGCAATTCTTCTTCGTAGTAGTTATTGGAAATCAATTCTGCATTTTGTTTTCCCATTGGAAATACCAAAATTAAAAATAATATGAACAATATAAAACATCCTAAAGCAATCGCCAGACCGTGTCCCCAATGTAATTTTTTCATTCTGATTTAGATTTAAAATTGAAATTTAAAAGGTCCTTCAAAATAAGTGTTGTAAGAATCCAGTAATTCTCCGTTCATATCGTAAACACCCAATTCCAGATTTTGTTTGGAGAGTTTGATTTGACTTTCAGGGAAACTCACGTTGATGGTTCCTTTTATCATCGCATCTCTTTTCATCACAATTTTACTTGTAGCACCGGAAGAAATCTCACCATTTTTCGGTTCGATGATTTTGATGATAACGGTTTTCGTTTCGTTCGATTTATTAAGGAAAGTATAATTATACGTGTTCGTAATTTTTCCGTCTCTGATGAAGAAAGTTGACCCTGGAGGTTTCAAAAATTTAGCTTCCATTTCGCCTCTGTTGTAAAGCAAGAATCCAAGGAATCCAACTAACAAAGCTAAAATTACAGAATAGATTTTCATCTTTCCAGAAAATTTGAACTGAGCCTGTTCTTCGATTTCTTTTTCTGAAGCGTAACGAATTAATCCTGGCGGAAGTCCTACTTTTACCATTACTTCGTCACAAGCATCTATACAAGCGGTACAATTCACACATTCCATCTGTAAACCATCACGAATGTCGATTCCTGTTGGGCAAACGACAACGCACTGTTTACAGTCAATACAGTCACCTTTTCCCTCGGCTTTTCTGTCTTCGCCTTTTTTCCATTTGGAACGGTTTTCACCCCTTTTATGGTCGTAGAAAACATTGATGGTATCTCTGTCAATCAACACACCCTGAAGTCTACCGTAAGGACAGACCATTGTACAAACCTGCTCTCTGAACCAAGCAAATACAAAGTAAAATGCCGCCGAAAACAAAATCATCACCAAGAAATTGGTTGGTCTTGCGAACGGACCTTCCTGCATTATCTTCAAAACTTCCTCATAACCAACAATATACATAAACATAATGTGGGTTATAACCAAAGAAATGATGACGAAAATGGTCCATTTCAGGGAACGTTTCCAGATTTTTTCTGTATCCCAAGCCTGACTGTCGAGTCTTATCTGTTTATTTCTGTCGCCTTCTATCGCATATTCGATTTTACGGAAAATCATTTCCAAAAAGATAGTCTGGGGACAAATCCATCCACAAAATATCCTTCCAAAAGCCACCGTGAAAAGAATAATGAATATTAATGAAGCAATCGCTCCTAAAGCTAAAATAAAGAAATCCTGAGGATAAAATGGCTGTCCAAAAATGAAAAACTGGCGCTCTATAATATTGAATAAAAGAAGCGGATTGCCATTGATTTTAAGAAAAGGAATTACAAAATAGATTGCTAATAGTACAATACTAACCAAATATCTGTAATTGGTATATTTACCCTTCGGTTTTCTTGGAAATACCCATCTTCTTTTTCCGGTATTATCCATTGTTCCAACAGAGTCTCTGAATGTCTCAGCTTCTACCACCCAGCTTTCAGCCTCGTTGTATTTTTTTTCTGTCCCACTCATAATATTTTAGATAAAAAAAGAGATTGTCCGAAAAACGAATTGTTTCAATTCATTTTCCAAATATCATTCCGAATAGAACAATATTTTTTTGACAATCTCTTTTATATGTTAAGTTGTTTACGACTTATTTTTCCCAGTGTGCTTCTGTTCCTTGCGGAGCAGCACCACCTTGCGCTTCGGTAATTGGCGCCTGTTCCTGGTTGATGTGATAAACGTAAGCTGCTACATTTTGCATATCAAATCCAGATACCACACCGTTTTTACCCCAAGCCTGCATTGTTGGGTTATTTGGACTACCATTTTCTACCATCCAGAACACCGTTTTGTATAATGTTTTTTCAGGTTGGTTAATCCAGAAGTTATCAGTCAGGTTAGGACCAATTCCACCTTTTCCACCTTCCCCGTGGCAAGATACACAGTTGGTTTCGAAAACTGCTTTACCAGCTTCTACGTTATCTTCTGAGAAAACAGCCGTTTCTAATGTTGGCTGAGTTACTGTTGCCATATAATCGTTGATCGCAGCAGTTTGCTCTCTGTATTCTTGCTCGTATTCTTTGTAAGGATGTGCGAAATCAGTTAAGAAATAAGATCCAACATATAAAACGCAATAAGCTACACCGAAATAGAAAAGACCTAACCACCATTTTGGAAGCTGATTGTCTAGCTCCATAATGCCATCGAATCCGTGGTCGATAAGGATGTCTTTCTCTTCTTTTTCACCTTGACTTTTGAATGCGCCATTCCAAAGATATTGGAAGTAGTTAACTTTAGTTTCGTTAAGATAAGCTGCTTTTTCAGCATCAGTCAGTTTCTTGAATTTCTCATTTTCAATCAAATCACCAATGGCAGATTGAATGAAAACAGCAATAACACTGATCAAAACAGTTCCTAAAAAATATTTTGAACTGAAAAAGTCAGATGATTGCGAGAACATATAAAACACTACCAGCAATAATCCTAAAACAATGAGGATATTAATATAAACAGGTGTTCTTCTTTTCATGATTAATTATCTTTAAATAGAGTTACAAAGTAAATTTGTCATCGTCGTGATCCTTTTCCAAGGGCGCATTTTCTTCTTCAGAGTAATATTTTTTTGGTCTGTTGATGACGATATAAACCACAACAATAAAAAACAAGATGAAGATGATCATGGCTAAAGTTTGGAAAAAACCGGCGTGTTCTACACTGGAAACGATGTCTTTAAAACTTTGCGGAATCATTTTATTTTAAATTTTAATTACTAGCCGTTTTAACTTCAGTCGTTTTGATATCAGTTCCCAATCTTTGCAGGTAAGATATCAAAGCAACGATTTCTCTTTTCTCAAGCGGTACAAATTTCTCTCCAGCTTTTTCTTTATTAGCTTTAGCTTCAGCAAAAGATTTTTTAACATCATTTGATTCAGAGAAAACATTCTTCACAATGGCACTTGCCTGATGGTTCATCCAAGAATCCATTGTGTCGATTTGAGCTTTTGTATAAGGCACATCGAAACTGTTTTTCATCAATTCCAACTTCGCTTTAGATTTGCTTCTGTCTAAGGTGTTTTCTATTAACCAAGGATATCTAGGCATAATAGAACCTGCAGAAGTTGACCTTGGGTTATACATATGTTTGAAGTGCCAAGAATCTGGTCTCACACCGCCTTCTCTCTGTAAATCAGGACCTGTTCTTTTAGAACCCCAAAGAAATGGTCTGTCGTATACAAATTCTCCCGCTTTAGAATACTGTCCGTTTTTTCCGTTGAATCTTACAACTTCATCACGGAAAGGACGAATCATCTGAGAGTGACAAGCGTTACAGCCTTCTCTGATGTATAAGTCTCTACCTTCCAATTCTAGTGGCGAATAAGGTTTCACTGCAGAAATTGTCGGTACGTTGTCTTTTACAAATATCGTTGGCAAGATTTCTAATGCGCCGCCAATTGATAAAACAATGAATGATAATATTGATAAATAAAGCGGTGTTCTTTCTAACCACAAGTGGAAAGTTTCGCCTTCTTTTCTTCCTTTGTTCACGTTGGCCAATGCTGGAACTTCAACTGGAACTTCTCTTTGGAAAGAACCTTTTCTAGCAGTTGCAATCAAGTTGACAACCATTAAAACAGCTCCGGAGAAATACAAGAATCCACCTACAAATCTCATTTTAAAATAAGGGAGAATCGCAGTTACAGTATCCAACCAGTTTTTGTAAACCAATGTTCCATCTGGGTTGAATTGTTTCCACATTAATCCTTGCGTAAATCCAGAGATATACAATGGAACTGCATAGAATATAATCCCGAATGTTCCTAACCAGAAATGCCAGTTAGCTAATTTTACAGACCAAAGTTTGGTTCTCCACAAAATTGGAACTAAATAATAGATAACTCCAAATGCCATAAAACCATTCCATCCAAGCGCACCTAAGTGAACGTGACCAATTACCCAGTCGGTAAAGTGACCAACTTTATTTACAGTTTTAGTTGCTAAAAGTGGACCTTCGAAAGTAGCCATACCATAACAAGTTACAGCAACAACGAAGAATTTTAGAACCGGATTTTCTCTTACTTTATCCCAAGCTCCTCTTAACGTTAATAATCCATTCAACATTCCTCCCCAAGATGGTGCAATCAACATAATTGAGAATCCTGTTGCAACGGCCTGAGCCCAAGCTGGTAATGCAGTATACTGCAAGTGGTGAGGACCTGCCCAGATGTACACGAAAATCAATGACCAGAAGTGGATAATTGATAATTTGTATGAGAAAACTGGTCTGTCAGCAGCTTTTGGCACGAAATAATACATCATCCCAAGAACTGGAGTGGTTAAGAAAAATGCAACCGCATTGTGACCGTACCACCATTGTACCAAGGCATCTTTAACACCTGCATAAGCAGAATATGATTTCCAAGTGGTGAAAGATAATGGAACCTCTAAGTTGTTGAAAATATGAAGCATTGCCACAGCAACCCAAGTTCCGATATAGAACCAAATTGCTACATACAAATGTCTAACTCTACGAACAGCAATGGTCGCAAACATATTAATCCCAAATATTAGCCAAACCACCAAAATCAAAAGGTCAATTGGCCACTCGTGTTCTGCGTATTCTTTTGAAGTATTCAGACCCATAAAGAAGGTAATGATGGTTGTAACCAACATCAATTGCCAACCCCAGAAATGCATCCAAGATAAGGTTGCACTCCACATTTTTGTTTTTAACAACCTCTGCATAGAGTAGTAGAATCCTGAGAAAAAGCTGTTCCCCACAAATGCAAAAATCACCATACTGGTGTGCATCATTCTAATACGTCCAAATCCAAATGCACCTTGAGAATTAATCAAGCCCTGCATTCCTTCGCTTCGCAAAGTCTTGATGGTCGGGTCATCTGTTCCCAAGAAAAATTCTGGTAATTCCGGATAAAATAGTAACAACGCGGCTGTAAGTCCTAATAAAAAACCTAACAAACCAAAAACGACCGTCGCAATAAGAAAAGCGCGGACAATCCTGTTGTCATAACTAAATTTTTGTGTTTCCATATCTACAAATAGCAATTATTCTTTTTCGTTTTTCGGAGTTTCTGTCTCCTTTTTTGTCTTCACCTCGTCATCGAATAAAATTCTCACGGCTGGCGATTCATCATCTTCAAACTGTCCTTTTTTAGCCCCGATAATGAAAATCATTAGGAAAATTACAGCTAACGAAACGCTGCAGATAATCATTAAATAAAGAGCCTCCATAATGTTGGCAAATTTAAGTTAAAAACAGTCGTCAAATTTAGTGAAAATTACTGACTTTGGTCAGAATGGTGGAAATATGGACAATTTATAATCTGTCTAAATAAGAGCTTTTAGATGTTTATCTTAAAGTATTTCGAACTTCTCATCCAGGTCGAGACTGTCGTAAAAGTTACAACGGTTATAGAACTTACGGGCATAAAAATTGCTGCAAAAAGTGGATGCATATGACCCGAAACTGCAAAACCAACGCCTACAACATTGTAACACAAACTGATTATGAATGTGAATTTTACAATTTTAATCGCATCTTTTGCCAAGTGCAGAAATTTGTCCAATTCCGGAATTTTTTCACCGTTCATAATCACGTCAGAAGATGGTGTGAAAGAGTTGCTGTCGTCCGCAATCGCGATTCCGACATTACTTTGTTTTAACGCGCCAGCATCGTTCAGTCCGTCGCCGAGCATCGCGACTTTTTTGCCTTCGTCCTGAAGTTTTTTGATGAAATCTAATTTGTTCTCAGGGTTTTGGTTGAATTTCATTTCAGAAATTGACGGAATCAGTTTTTCCAAAATTGGCTTTTCTGAAGAATTATCGCCGCTCAAAATATTGATGCCGTAATTTTTCAGGTTGATGAAAAGCTGATCCAGATTATTTCTGTATTCATTTTTGAAGACGAATTTCCCAATAAAATCTCCATTTTTGCTAATGTAAACTGCCGTTTCCAAGTTTTGAGATTCCTGATTGACGAAACTTGCAGAACCAATTTTGTAAATCGCACCTCTCACTTTCGCCTCGTAACCTTTACCGGAAATTTCTTTAAAATCTTCAACTTCAAAATAATCATCATTCACTTCTATGAAATCATAAAGCGATTTTGAAAGTGGATGATTGGAGTTTTTAAGTAAAGATTTAATATTTCTCAAATCAAATTCCTCAATTTTTGGTCCGATGAAATTGATATTCGTCTTTTTATTTTCAGTAATCGTTCCGGTTTTATCAAAAACCAAAGTGTCAACTTTTGCGAGTCTTTCGATAGTCAAAGTGTCTTTAACGTAGAATTTATTTCGACCTAAAATCCTCATTATGTGACCAAAAGTAAAAGGCGCAGACAAGGCTAATGCACAAGGACAAGCCACAATCAAAATCGCAGAAACCACCTGAAACATCTTTTCCATATCAATCGTCGACCAATAAATTCCGGCAATCAAAGTGATTCCTAAAATCACGAAAGTGAAGTATTTGCTAATCGTATTGGTCATTGTATCAAGACCGGTTTCAAATTTTTTGAATGCTTCTTTATTCCAGAGTTGTGTCAGGTAACTTTGGTCAACACTTTTGATAACTTCAAGTTCCAGAATAGAGCCGGACTGTTTCCCGCCTGCAAAAATCTTGTCGCCCGGTTTTTTGGAAATATGCGCAGATTCTCCAGTGATAAAACTATTGTCAATATTCCCTTCGCCTTTAATCAAAATCGAATCTACAGGAATGATTTCCTGATTTCTTACCATAATTCTGTCGCCAACAGCCAAATCGGAAAGTAAAATGTTTTCCTGTTTTCCGTTGAAATCAACTTTGGTAACCGCAATCGGGTAAAAGGATTTGTAATCTCTGTCGTATGACAAAGAATTGTAAGTTCTCTTTTGGAAGGTTTTTCCCATCAACATAAAGAATAATAAGCCACAAAGTGTATCGAAATAGCCTGGTCCATAATCAGTTACGACTTCATAAACACTTCTTCCGTAAAGGACAATGATTCCCAAAACAATCGGAACATCGATGTTGATGATTTTATTCTTCAAACCGTACCATGCGGATTTGTAATAGTCTGATGCAGAATATACTACGACTGCTGTTGCCAGCAGGAACATAATAATTCTGAACATGTTTTTGTACGATTCAAACATCGTATCATTGTCGGAAACATACTCTGGGAAGCTGATGAACATTCCGTTTCCAAAGGCAAATCCGGCAACTGCTAATTTGGTCAAAAGCGTTTTGTCTAGCTTTTCGTGTTTTTTCTCGGCAGATTCTAAGTTAATGACGGGTTTGTATCCAAGATTGGTAATGAATTTTGCTACTTCACTCAACTTAATTTCCTCTTCTTTGAAAGAAATCTGAACAGTTTTTCTCGTAAAATTAACCTGAGAATATTTGATTTTATTATTAATCGTATGAAGACTTTCCAACAGCCAAATACAAGAAGAGCAATGGATTACAGGAATTTTAAAAGTCACAAGAGTGGTTCCGCCTTCTGAAAAATCAACCACCTTGGTAAAGATTTCAGGCGTGTCCAGGTAATCAAACTGAGCATTATTTTCATTGCTCGGTCGGATTCCGGAATTTTTATTGATATTATAAAAATTGTCGAGATTGTGGAAATTCAGAATTTCGTAAACCGATTGACAACCGTTGCAGCAAAAGATTTTTTCATCGAAAAGAAGTCTTTCTTTCTCGATTTTCTGACCGCAGTGAAAGCATTGTTCTGCCATTAAAAAATACTCAGATATTTGGATGACAAAATTACGGCAAAAATCTTGGGAAGTAGCGTTAAAAAGTCTTATTTTTGCTGACAAATGTCATAGGTATGTCTCTTGAACAACAATTGGTTATAGAAGAAAATTTCTCAAAAGCCTTTAATAAAGAATCTTTACGCGAAAGCCTTAATTCTGAAGATTTCGAAGTTTACAACAATGCACTCAAAGTTTTAGAATTCTCAAAAGGAGATGTCGTTTTTGACGACGGTGATTCGCCGAAAGGGGTTTACTTTATCGAAAAAGGAACGGCAAAGCTTTCGAAATCAGGTGTTTATGGGAAAGACCAGATCTTGAGATTCTGCAAAGAAAATGATTTGATTGGTTACCGTTCTTTGCTTTGTGGAGAGAATTTCCAAGCCAAAGCAGAAGCAATGACGCCAATGACTGTTCAGTTTTTACCGTCTGATATTTTCCTGAGATTGTTGGAAAATGATTCCAAATTATCATACGCAATGCTTCAAAAAATCGCTTATGAATTGGGCGAATCTGCAAATACTGTAACCTTCCTGGCACAAAAAACAGTGAGAGAAAGATTGGCAGAAATCCTCGTTTTGCTGGAACAAAAATTGGGAACTGACCCGGAAGGCTTCATCAAAATCTCTTTAACGAGAGAAGAAATCGCCAACCTGATTGGAACGGCGACAGAAAGCGCCATCCGATTAATCTCCGAATTCAAACAAGATGATTTGATTGTGGTTGAAGGAAGAAATATCAAAATCCTAAACCGTGACAAATTAATCAAATTGGGTCACGTTGTTATATAAATGATAATCGATGAATGATAATTGATTTGCAATTCATCGTTCTAAATAAATTATCAATTTTACATAATCAAATTATTAATGGTTATCATTTATCATTAATAATTTATCATTAATAATTCCTATGTCTGTACATTCTGAAATAAAAAAAATCACGACGGAAACCTTACGAAAAATGAAATTCGATAAGGAAAAGATAACGATGCTGACGGCTTACGATTTTACAACGGCCAAAATGGTAGACGCTGGTGGTGTGGATGCTATCCTGATTGGAGATTCTGCAGCGAATGTAATGGCAGGTTTCGAAACAACTTTGCCAATCACATTGGATCAAATGATTTATCATACGCAATGTGTGGTTCGTGGTGTGGAAAGAGCTTTGGTTGTGGCGGATTTGCCTTTTGGAACTTACCAAAGTAATCCCGAAAAAGCGTTGGATTCTGCAGTGAGAATGATGAAAGAAGGTGGTGCGCATGCTATCAAAATTGAAGGTGGAAAAGAGATTGAAGAATCGATTAGAAAAATCGTGAACGCGGGAATTCCTGTTTGTGGACATCTTGGTTTGACGCCTCAGAGTATCTATCAATTCGGAACTTATAAAGTGCGGGCAAAAGAAGATGCAGAAGCTGAAAAATTGATTTCTGATTGCAAATTGTTAGAAGAATTGGGCTGTTTTGCAGTTGTTTTAGAAAAAATTCCTGCTTCGCTTGCTAAGAAAGCTTCTGAAAGTATTTCGATTCCGACCATCGGAATTGGGGCTGGGCAGGATTGCGACGGACAGGTTTTGGTTTACCACGATATGGTTGGGATGAATCAAGGTTTTTCGCCTAAGTTTTTGAGAAGATATCTGGATTTGTACACCGAAATTACGGGCGCGGTTTCACAATATGTAAAAGATGTGAAAAGTGCTGATTTCCCGAATGATAAGGAAAGTTATTAATCCATAAAATTAAAATAAAATTTAACCCTTTCAGACTTCAAAATCTGGAAGGGTTTTAATTATAAACTCAATAGAATGGTTCAGAAATTTGCTAAATTTTTATCGGTTTTAATCTTTTTATTATCAGTCGTTTCCTGCGTTTGTCATCAAACCAGATTTGGAACAAGGACAGAAATTTTTGATAAGAAAGATTCACTGAAATCACTTGCGAGAATTAAGGAAATCAAAAATCTTGATTATTCTGATTTCAAAGCTGGGAAATTTGATGATGGAAAAGTCGCTGTCAATTATCGATTATTAAAACCGAAAAATTTAAATCCAACCAAAAAATATCCATTAATTTTAGTCTTCCACGGTTCAGGCGCAGTTGGGACGAACAACACTTCTCAGATGGGCATTTTGTCCAAAATGTGGCTGCTTCCGGAGAATCGGGAGAAATATCAGACTTATGTTTTGGCGCCTCAGTTTCCAATTCGCTCATCTAATTATCATCTTGATGAAACCCGAAATGTGAAAGTTTCTGAGTCTAATGAACATTTGGATTTGGTTCTGAAATCCATCGATTCTTTAATCATCAAAGAAGATATTGACCCGAACAGAATCTACGTGATGGGATTTTCGATGGGTGGCGCAACAACTTCCAACGCGATTTCCAAAAGACCGGATTTGTTCGCTTGCGCTATCAACGTTTCCGGAATTTCGCAGTTTGATAAAATGAATGAACTGACCAATTTACCAATCTGGATTGTCCACGGAAGTCTGGATACGGATAATCTTCCTCAAAGTAATTTCAGATTTTTTGATGAAATGAAGTCCAAAGGCCAAATTTTTCTTTGGGAATATAAAGACAAATACCACAATAATATTCTCTCCGCCGAGTTGGTAGATGAGATTCCGAAATGGCTTTTTAAGCAAACTAAAAATTAAAATTATGATGCAAAATTCTCAAAGAATACAAGGTTTTTTATCTATTCTGGCTTTAATCTGCCTTGCTGTAGGCTGGTTCAATCTGTTTTCTCCGGAAATCACAGACTTGCTTTACCAAAGATTTTTTTATATTCTGATTGGTCTGAGTTTTATCTTTCAGGCACAATCTTTTGTTAATCAGAAGTTTGTTTATTTGATGTATATCGCAGCAGGTTTGTGTATCGTAGGCTCATTTTTACCTTTTGATTCGCAGTTTGCAAGGATTAAAACGATTGGACTTTTCACAGGTGTAATTGTTTCAATTTTTAAGAGGCCGAGAGCAACTAGAGAATAGTTTTTCAAGTATTTTATTCTTAATGTAATCAGATAATTCTCTTAAAATATTTAGATAGTGAATATTTTTATTAAATTTAATAACAATTTAAAAACACAAAAAGATGGATTATCGCGCTGAACTACAAGTTATACTTGATGATGAGAATTTAGAATTTGAAGAATGGATTTCTCGTTATCCAATCCAAGAATGTCCACGTCTGATTCTTGAGTACAAAAATTTTATGCAGAAATTTTGCATAGAAAATGATGATTTTGAAGGTTTAAGAGATTTACAGGAATTAGACGAATTGGCGGAGAGAGTAGAAAATTTCACAATTGATACTCTTGCTGAAAGACAGGAGAAATTCAATCAAGCGGAAGAATTGCTGGCGAAATTAAAAATCTTACAAGAAAGTATTGCTCAAAATGAATCAAAGGAAATTCCTGTTTCTGATGAATTGTTGGATGATTTGCGCGATATGGTAAAATATCTGAAAAGTCACGATTTGTATGATGAGGAAATTTGGAAAAAACTTCAGCACCTACTTTAAATATTTATTAATTAAAAAATGAGTCAAAATTTTGACGATTCCCAAATCGTTTACGAAGACAATCATATGATGGTCATCAACAAAAAAGCCGGACAACTTGTTCAGGGCGATAAAACCGGTGATTTGTCTTTGCTGGAATTGATTAAAGATTTCATCAAAAAAAGAGATGAAAAACCGGGCAATGTTTTTCTTGGTTTGGTTCACAGGATAGACAGGCCAACTTCCGGATTGGTGATTTATGCTAAAACTTCCAAAGCTTTGTCCAGATTGACTGTGATGGTGAAAGACCGTGAAGTCAAGAAAACTTATTGGGCGATTGTCGGGAAAGAGATGATTTCAAAATCCCAAAGATTGGTTCATTATCTTCAGAAAAACGAGAAAAATAATAAAGCAATTGTTTATACAAAAGCAACGGTAGGTGCAAAAGAATCGATATTGACTTACAATTTGATTAAGACTTTGGATAATTATCAACTTTTAGAAATTGATTTGGAAACAGGAAGACATCATCAAATCCGGGCGCAATTGTCAAAAATCGGAGTTCCGATTAAAGGCGATTTGAAATATGGTGCGCCACGTTCCAATTCGGATGGCGGGATTTCGCTTCACGCCAGAAAATTGCAATTTACACATCCGGTTACCAAAGAAAATATTGAGATTGTTGCTCCGGTTCCGCAGAATGATGCGATTTGGAAGGCTTGCGAAGCATAAAAAAAATCCGAAAGAATTTTCTTTCGGATTTTTATTTTTACAAAGTTGAAGTTTCTTCTTTCTTCTCCTGATTCAATAAAATTGGAGCTTCTTTTGCCAATTTGTTTTTCGTTGGGATTTTATAACTGAAAGAAAGTCCGAAAGTTCGTGTGTCATTTTTGTTTCGGATATTCACACTTGGAAAAGCGTATGTTGTTCTCAGATTGGTTTCGTTGGTGTTGAAAACATCATTGGCAAACAAGGTCAACGTCATTCTGTCTTTGTCGAATTTCCTCGATAAAGATAAATTCAAAGTGTTGTAAAACGATTTGTTTGGATAGTAAAAGAACTCATTTCCTTTGGTCAGATAAGTATAATTGGCTGTGAATTTCAATTTATAAGGTAAAATAAATTGTCCCGTCACATTATAAGTCCAATAACCTTTCGGATTGATAATCTGATCGATTTGTTGCAATTGGTAGGAACCGTACAAGAAGATAAAACTCACTTGATCTGGATTCATATCCATTTTCATAATGTCTTTGAAAGGCGTGTTGAAAATCGCTAAAGGAATCGGGAATCCAACATTGAAATTATGCGTTTTCATACGGTCAAGGTTGGCGCTGGTCTGCAAAATCACATCGCCTTTTCTTTCGACAATTTGTACCACTTGATTTTTTGCATTCGTAAAATCATAGCCGATGAAAGCGTAATTCAATGCACTTAATTTAATTTCAAAATTATCAAAAATCGTTGGCTGAAGATTGGGGTTTCCAGAGAAATCAATATTGTCATTGCCGTATCTCGTGTTGTTTGGGTTCAGATTGGCAACATTTGGTAACGTGATTTTCTTGTTGTAATTCACGTTAAAAAAAGCAATTTTCGGAATGATGTTGTACTGAATACTCGCATTCGGAAACACTTTGAATTTCTCAAACGATCTTAAGTTATCATAAGTTCCTTCTTCAAAATTTAAACTAGTTCCATTGATGTTGTAATATTCTCCACGAAGCCCCAAAACAAAATCCATTTTGCCTTTCGTTGCGCTCGCTTCGGAATAGAAAGCAGTCGTTTTACTTTTATAATCGAGGTTTTCGATGCCGAAATTATCTGCAGAAAATTCTAATTGGTCGTAATAAGTGCCCAAACTCAATTTACCTTCGTCCAGAACTTTAATTGGCTGAGCATAATCAACTCGGAAATTGTAAACATTTTGGTTCGAGCCGTTATTCAAAATTTTATCACTGATGGAAGGCGTCGGTAAAATATTTCTGCCTGCTTGTCCAAAATCATTACTGAAATTGGTGTAAGAACCTTTGAATTCTAACTTTTTGTTCTTGTCTTCAAATTTTTTCTGATACGTTGCAGTAACTTCGTTTCGATTATTGCTTTGATCGATGATATCTTTACCTGTAGATTCGGTTCCATTGAACAAAGAATAACGATCGACGTAACGATCCGAAGATCCAAGAGAAAGATTGTAATTCAAAAGCAACCGATCTTGTCCGATGTCAAACGTGAACGCACTTCGCAAGTATTGATTTCTATTAATATTATCATTGTACAATCTGGAAATTTCATCAATAGTCGATTTTGTCTCGCTTTCGTTATAATTTTGTCCAACATTCAACTGCCATCCAAACCATTTGTTTTTGGAATTCAGCGTCAAACTATTGTTGAATTTGCTTCTGTAATGATCGTAATTACTGAACCGATAACCACCAGCATAAGTTGCGGACAAATAAGATTTTGCATTTTTGCTCGTGATGATGTTGATAATTGCGCCGCCAGAAGTCGCGGGGAATTCTGCGCCAGGTTGCGTAATGATTTCGATTCTTTCGATGCTGTTAGCAGGAAGTCCTTCTAGATATGCTGTCAACTGAGTGCTGTAAATATTCAGCGGTCGTCCGTCCATATAAACATCCAAAGCTTTTCCCTGGTAAATCATTCCCGCCATTTCAGAAACTACCAAACCAGGGATTTTTTGCAATCCTTCCAAAGTGTTTCCAGAGTTAAGATGCGGTTGCTCAGAGAAATCGAAAATCGTTCTGTCGGGTTTTTGTTCTATTGCTTTTTTAGTTTTGGTAATGGTTACCGCTTCTATCTGTTTTTCTTTATCGTTTTTCGTAGTTTCCTGCGCAAAATAGATTTGACTGATAAACAAGGCAGATATGGGAATAATAGATTTTAACTTCATAGTTTAGTTTATCAATGATTAGACTCCAAATCTGCTTGTTTGTTACATTCATGAATTAATTAGCTCTGTCTTTTTCCTCGAAATTGATATTCTTCTTACTGAATTTCTTCTTATTTCCAAAAGTATAATTCACGCTCAATCTCAAACTTCTGCCATCCCAATAGTTGTTGAAATATTGATTGTTGTCCTTATAATACATATCGCCACGGAATCTCTGCGCAAAAATATTAGTTACCGTTGCATTGATTTGAAGTTGTTTTTCCATCAATGAAACTTTGACTCCAGAATTAAGATTTGAGAAATTATGAAAGTGAGAATTTACATTATCGTTGGGTAAACTTTGATCATAATTTAGGAATAAAGCAACCGTTCTTTTTTTATTCAAAGTAAATGTATTGTTGATAGAATAACTTAGTGATTTTCCTTTCTGAGCATCAGCTTCAATTCCGAAAACCTCCGAAGTTTGAATCGTCGCATTCAAAGTCAGCGTTGCTTCCCAGAATTTGAAAAAAGTATCGGTGTAAGAAGCATTCATTCCATAAAAATCGTTGTTGTAATAATTCAGGTAACCGCCGACTTGAGATTTGTCATTAAGGTTAGAAATTTGTCCAAAAGCATTTTTGAGTTTTAAATAATAAATACTGGTCGAAAATTTATTATCAAAAGTGTAACCCAATTCATAATTATTGATGTAAGAAGGCGTCAACAAAGGGTTTCCTGTGGAATAAGAATACGGATTTTCATACCAACGGAACGGATTCAGATTGCTCATACTTGGTCTGTTAATTCTTCTTGAATAGGAAAGGCTGAATACATTTTTCTCATTTTTGTAAGAGACAAAAGCGGAAGGAAACCATTGTCCGTAATTGAAATTGGTCGCTGTACTTTTCACAAACGTATTTTCATATCGGATTCCCGCTTTCGTTTCCCAATGTTCGCCGAAATTCTTAGCAAAACTTCCATAAACCGCATAATTTTCTTCCTGATATTTGAAGTGACTTCCTTTTTTTTCATCAACGATATATTGATTATTTTCAAGATTCAAATATTGCAAATCAGCAGAATTTCTGAATTGATTGAATTTTACACCAGTTTCAATTGTTCCAAAAGAAAATGGCAATTCCAAATCTGCTTGAACAGAAAAAATTTGTGGTTGAACTTTTGACAAAGTTTTCACATCTTGAATCGAATTGTCATTAAGCGTCAAAGTTGAAAAATTGACTTCTGTATCATTATTGTTTTTAAAGAAATTCCCGGCAAAACTTAATTTTTTTCCTAATGAATCCAATTTCAAATCGTAATAAGTGCTGAAAGTGTGGGTCGGTGATTTTTCTCTGTGAAAAGTGTTTGTAATAAGATTTGTTTCTTTTAAATCGGAACCGATATTCCGGGTTGTGTTCAAAATATCCATTCCGTTCTTGTCTCCACCGTAAATATACTCCATCCCGATTTCCGAATTTTTATTGATTTTGTAAGATGCATTTAAACTTGGTGTCAAATCCTGCCACATATCTTTTCGGGTAGATTCACTATAATTCTGTGAGGCGCCGATAATGTTATACCGCTCATTCGCACGTTTTGCACCTTCTATATAACTTGTTTTAAAGCTTAAACTAAGCTTTTCGGTTTGGTAATTTATTGTCCCGTTGGTACTTCCGTTGTGATAAGTTCGTTGCGTCAATCCGGAACTTATATTGCCACTGAAGCCAAGATTCGGATTTTTCTTAAGAATAATATTAATCAATCCGCTGTTTCCCTGCGCTTCATATTTTGAAGGCGGAGTCGTAATCACTTCGATTTTCGAAATATTTTCTGAGCGAATTGATTTCAAATAATTCAAAAGTGCAGATCCGGAAAGATTCAGCATTCTTCCATTCACCATTACATTGACTGAGCTTTTTCCGGTAATAGAAATCGTTCCCAAATTTTCATCAACTTTCAACATCGGAACATTGGCCAAAGTTTCGCCAGCGTCCATTCCTTGTGAAGCGATGGATGCATCAACGTTGAAAATTAATCGGTCCGCTTTTCTTTCGAGTAGTTTTTTCTTTACAAGAATATTGACTTGTTCTATGGTTTTAAGGCTGTCTGTTTTGGTCTGAGAAAATAGGATAAAAGGGAAAGTCAAAGCGATTATTAAATATGTTGATTTCATTGTTTCAGAATTTTGTAAAGTAGAATGATTTATTTTAAGTAATTTATTCGGACTTCAGATTTATAAGGCTTCGGAGACTTTAATAAGGTTGAAGCGGTCGTCTAATTTTATAAATTCCTCTATCATTGCAGCGTGGCCTTGACCAACGATGATAACGATATTATCGTCTTTATCAGATACTGAATTTTGGATGTAAGAATACATAATCAGATTTCTACGATACCAACCGGAAACCAGGTCTGAGCCATAAAAATCTGGCGATTTATTCAGTCTGTTGAAAAGTTGGATATAAACGTTTTTATTAGAACGTAGCTGTTCATCTGTGTTAAAACATTTTAAAATATCTGCCAAATCGTTTTTAGAAAAACAGTAGTTAGTCGAGCGACTCGATTCTTTCATTCTTTCCTGAAAGGCATTTTCGGGTAAAGTTTGCATTTCCTTTGCTTTCTGTTGATAAAGGTCAAACCTCATTTCAGCAGGGAAATCCATTGCATAAACTCTTCCATTATTGGCTTTTTTTGCCAAACGAAACCCTAACTGAAAAATCTCACCTTCTTCAAAATATCTTTTCTGCCAAGATTTTGTAAGTGTATCGTCTTTGTAATAAGACTTTTCTGTTTTGTATAAACTATAAAAACGGTCTAAGGTTGTCTGGTCCTTTGCAGGATATTCTACGAAGACTTTTGAGGGTTTATGTTTTTTAACAATTTTGTCGGTTATCTTTTCTAAACTGTTTTGCCTGTCGCTATTCAGAATGTTGATTTCATTAGATTTGATGGCATCTTTGCCCGGGTTGTTAAAATGCATTGTTCCGATTAATATCACATTGATTTTCTTTTGACTGGAGCAATAGATACAAAGAAGACTTACGATAAGTGTGAATAAAGATTTCATATGTTTAATTTTTTATTGGTACAAATGTATTCTCAAAGCTTTTTTTATGAAACAGCGTTTAGACTTGACCCAATTTTAATCCGACCAAAATATTTTCATCGATAAAAAACGGGTGTTTGTAGAATTGGATAGAATTTCTCTTTCTGATGTTGCTATTTTTGAACTATGAAAAAAATAATGGTTATTATAATATTAATATCAACGGTTTCCTGCATTGGTCAACACAAAGTTGATGTCTGGAAAACGATGACAATTGCATCCGGCGACAGTATCATTATTAATAAGGTAAAAGCGCCCGCGACTTTATCCATTAAAAATCTGTCGAATGAAAAAGTGGAATTGGTTTCAGAACTTTCTATGCAAAAAAAGATAGAATCACAATCTGAGTTTAATTACAGATTGCCCAAAAAGAGCCATTTGATTTTGGTAAACCCAAATGCAAAACCCATTTCTATACATTTACATTACGCTTCTTCCAAACCTATTTTGATTAATAACAAAGAATTACGATGAAAAAACAACAAATCATCTGGCTTCAAATCATTTATTGGAGTCTGAATTTTTTTGGAACTGTGATTACGCCTATTTTCTTTTTTGCGAAAGAAAAAAAATTACAGAGTGAAGTTTTGAGAACCACTTTTTTCCTGAGTGGTATTCTTACTTTTTACATCTGTTATCTTTTTATAATTCCAAAAGTTTTCAGACAGGAAAAAGTCTACACCGTTATTCTTTCATTTTTTCTGTCGATTATTTGTTTTGCGGTGATTAGATATTCTTTGGAAGAAATTTTATCACCTGCTATATTTGGATTTAGGAATTACGATCAGGAAACTGGACTCCTTTTTTACTTTTTTGATAACATATACTATGGATGTATCAACGTTTTCATTGCTGGTGTTTTATGGCTGTTAGAAAAATTTGGAGTGATAGAAACTGAAAGGCAAAAACTGGAACAAGAAAGAAATCAGGCTAAAATTCAAGCTTTGAAGACACAAATCAATCCGCATTTTATCTTCAACACGTTGAATAATATCTATTCTTTGGTTTACCAGAAATCGGAAAAAGCTTTGCCTGCGATTGAGGAATTGAGTCAATTACTGAGATACAGCACGAAAGATTTGGAAAAAGATTTTATTCCATTGGAAAAGGAAATCGGCTATTTGGAAAGTTTGATAGAATTGGAAAAACTCAGAATCAAAAATCCGGAATTATTAATCATCCAAAAAAAAATCAATTTCCCGAGTTTGAATATTTCGCCAATGCTTTTGGTTCCGTTTGTAGAAAATGCTTTCAAACACGGCGATTTTTCTGGTAAAGGTTTTACTTTGAAAATTGCTGATGACCATCAAAGACTTCAGTTTCATCTTCATAATTTTAAGAAATCGAAATCAAAAGATTCTGTTTCTGGAATTGGAATCGGAAATGTGAAGAAACGACTGGAAATTCTTTATCCAAACCAACACGAACTAAATATTACTGAAACCGAAACCGATTTTACCGTAGATTTGAAGATTGATTTGAGAAATGGATAAAATTAAATGCATTGTTGTAGATGACGAACCGCTCGCAGTTTCTTTGCTGGGAAGCTATGTAGAAAAAATCCCTTTTCTGGAACTGGTTTTTTCAACCGAAAATCCAATCGAAGCGATGGAATTTATTCAAAATAACAAAGCCGATTTGATTTTCCTCGATATCCAGATGCCCGAACTTTCGGGAATCAATTTTATGAAAATCGTCGGCAATAAACTCAAATATATTCTCACAACAGCTTATTCAGAATATGCAATGGAAGGTTATGAACACAACGTTATCGATTATCTTCTGAAACCAATCTCATTCAGCAGATTTGAAAAAAGTACGCAAAAAGCATTGGAAAGATTTACGGTCAATGAAATCAAAGAAAATACTTATTTCTTTGTAAAATCTTCCGGACAGCAGCATAAAATCAATTTTGATGAGATTCTTTTCGTGGAAAGTATCAAAGATTATGTCAATATCAAAACCGAATACCAGGAATATATCGTTCTTGATACATTGAAATCCCTTGAAAATCAATTACCTGTAAACTTCGCCAGAGTTCATAAATCTTTCATATTAAATCTCGAAAAAATTGAGAAAATCGATATGAAAAATGTCTGCTTAAGCTCCGGGAAAGAAATCCCAATTGGCGAAACTTACAAATCAGAATTCTTGCTGAAATTGAAGAAATAATAATTTATATCTACAAAATTCTAAATTTCTCTCTTTCAAATTGTAAACAAAGCAAAAAATTGTTAATTTTGCACAACACAAACACAGACGATGCAAGAAAAATTATTAGCAATTATCAATTCTATCAAAAAAAATAAGTTTGAAGAAACTGTTTTGGGAATTACACCAGAGCAAAGATTGAGAGAAGATCTCAATTTCGATTCTTTTGATCTCGCAGAACTTACCGTAAAAATTGAAGAAGAATTTGGAGTCGATATTTTCGAGGACGGATTAATCAGTTCAGTCAACGAAATCTACGCAAAACTCTAATGTTTTTCCTTATTGATCAGAATTTTTCTTTGTCATACGAAGAGATTCTGCAAGAGATTAATTCCTCTGATTCCTACATAGATTGCTACATTTATCCGGATTTGAAAGCTTTTTTCCTCAATTGGATTTTTGCTTTGGTCAATGATGAAAATATCGCATTGATGGATTCCGATATTTCTGAAAAAGAAATCACTTCCAACAATTTGCAAATCAATCAAACGATTAAAATTGATACTCCAAAGCAATTTACTTCTGTTCAAGAATTAATAGATTCAATCAGAAATTCTCAATCCGAGATTACACTTTTTACATCTGGAACAACTGGATTTACGAGAAAATTCACCCATCCTTTGAAAAATCTAATCAGAAAAATCAACGTTTCTGAGGAAAGGAAAAACGATGTCTGGGGATTTGCCTTTAATCCGACGCACGTTGCGGGAGTACAGGTTTTTTTCCAGGCGATTTTGAATCAAAATCTTTTGGTTAATGTTTTTCTGGCGCCAAAGGATTTTATTATCGATTCTATCAAACAATATAAAATCACGAATCTCTCTTCTACACCAACTTTTTACCGTTTACTTTTGCCGTTGAAAGAATCTTTCGATTCAGTTACAAAGATTACAGTTGGTGGCGAAAAATCAGATTCTCACTTGATTTCTGAAATTGGAAAAGCGTTTCCGAATGGCAGAATCAACAATGTTTATGGCTCTACGGAAACCGGGCCTCTGTTTTCTTCTCAGAATGATGAATTTTTTGTTCAGGAAAAACATATTGGTTTAATAAAAGTGATAAATGACGAATTATACATTCATAAAGACTTATTTGGCAAAACTTCGCAATTGAATTTGATTGATGATTTCTACGCCACTGGCGATTTAATTGAATGGATTGATGACGAGCAAAGACGATTCAGATTTACATCCAGAAAAAATGAATTGATCAATGTCGGCGGCTACAAAGTGAATCCTTACGAAGTTGAAGATGAATTAACCCAACACGAAAATATCCGAAACGTGCGGGTTTACGGAAAATCAAATGCCGTTTTAGGAAATGTCATCTGTTGTGAAATTGAGTTGCATCCTAACACAGAATTGAAGGAGGAAGATGTGAGGTTTTTCTTGAATGGAAAGATTCAAAACTTCAAAATCCCCAGAAAAATATCGTTTGTTGATAAAATCGAATTAACCAGAACCGGAAAAAAGAAAATAGTATGAACGTATTAATAACAGGAGTTTCCAGAGGTGTTGGTTTAGAAATCGGCAAATTGTTTCTGGAAAACGGACACACGGTTTACGGCATCAGCAGAACTGAATCTGAGGAATTGAAAACTTTGGAAAAACAATATCCAGAGCATCTTTTCTTCAAGACATTCGATTTGTCAAACCCTGAAAATATCAAGCAAGAAGTTTTCAGAGATTTTGTGAAAAACCAAATCCCGATTCACGTCCTGATCAACAATGCGGCAATGGCTTACGACGATATTGTCACGAATCTCAATTACGACGATTTGAAAACAATGTTCGATGTCAATCTTTATTCGCCGATGTTTTTGACAAAATATGCGATCAGAAATATGATTTACAATCGTGTTTCTGGTAGCATTATTCATATTTCTTCAATCAGTGCGCACACAGGTTACAAAGGACTCTCGATGTATGCGGCTTCCAAAGGCGCTTTGCAGTCTTTTTCCAAAAATATTTCGAGAGAGTGGGGCGAGCGCGGCATCCGTTCCAATATCGTTGTTCCCGGTTATATGGAAACTGCGATGAACGCCAAACTAACCCAGGATCACAAAAACCGAATCTTCAAAAGAACAGCTTTGAAAAAAGAAACCGATATGCAATCCGTTGCAGAAACCGTTCTGTTTTTGGCCAGTGAAAAAGCAAAATCCATCACAGGACAAGAGATTTTCGTGGATTCAGGAACGTTATAAAAACACAAAACTATGATCAATCTTATTTATAAAACACTGAATATCATCCCAAAAACCATTGCGAAAATCGAGAAGCTTTATTCGTACAGTATTCTCAATTCTCATTCCGGAGTCCAGCTTCATTCTGATTTGAAAATCGGGAAAGCGACAACTTTTGAGCTGGATGATAATGCAAAATTTGAGATTGGTAAAAACGTAATTTGGAGAGATCATAATGCCATCCGAATCCGAAATGGCGGTACTTTAATTTTTGGAGACAATGTAGATCTCAGTCATTATATTTCTATCAATTGTCTTGAAAAAATTGAATTCGGCGACGATACCTGTATCGCAGAAGGTTGCAAATTCTATGACCACGACCACGCTTTCGACACTAAGCCGGAATACATTTGGCATAAAAACAAATTCAACACTGCGCCAATCATCATCGGGAAAAATGTAAAAATCTACAGCAATGTTACGGTTCTAAAAGGCGTAACAATCGGTGACAATTGCATCATTGGCGCCAACTGTGTCATTTCCAGAAAAGTTCCGCCAAATTCTATCATCTTCGGAAAACACGAATTGATGAGGTTGCCTTTGATGTAATTTTATTAGGGCAGCTATTTCCGCCTTCCGTTCTCAATCTTTTTTGCAGAAGTTCTGTCTTTTAATAATAACTATTCAACAAGCAAAAAAGGATTTCCACTCAAGTCGGGCTGCGGGTGATTCAACGTTTAGAAAATTACTTTAGAATTAAACTTAAAAATTTTTAAGGTAAAAGATTTGCAACGCCGTCATATTCATATGGAGTCGCTATCTTTACAGCCAATGGCCGAAACAAAATCTGTATCTATTACGGAAGTCGTGAAAAATTACGGCTCCCAACTCTTGCGCTTTATCAATTCGAAAGTGGCAAAGACGGAGGATGCAGAAGATATTCTACAGGAAGTTTGGTTTCAAACCAGCCGATTGACCAATCTCAATGAGTTGGAAAACGTCGGTGCCTGGTTATATTCGGTAACGCGAAACAAAATTATCGACAGTTACAGAAAAAAGAAAACCGAATCTCTGGAAGATTTTGTCTACCAAGACGAAGACGGCGAATTGAACGTGAAAGATATTCTTTTGGCAGATGATGCCAATAATCCCGAAATTGCGATGTTCAAAGATTTATTCTGGAAAGAATTAATGAAAGCTTTGGACGAGTTGCCGGAAAAACAAAAACGGGTTTACGTTCAAAACGAATTGGAAGACAAAACCCTGCAGGAAATTGCAGATGAAGAGGGCGAAAACATAAAAACAATTATCAGCAGAAAATCCTACGCAGTGAAGCATCTGCGCAAAAGTTTGAGAAAACTTTATGATGATTTGAAAGATTAATATTAAAGAAATGAACAGAAATAAAAAGAAATTTTGGTTAGCATTCCCTTGCATCATTGCAGCAATCGGATTGTTTATTTGGTTTTTCCAATGGCTTTGGAATATAGTCTTGCCGGATGTTTTGGGCGTGAAAACGATCACTTACTGGCAATCTCTTGGGATTTTGCTGATCTCAAAAATATTGTTTGGAGGATTGGCAAATGCTAAAGAAAAATTCAAGAATAGAAACCACTTCGGAGGACCGGATCATATGAAAGATAACTGGAAACAGAAATTTGAAACCCAGTTTTGTGCGAGCGAAGAGGAGCGTGAAAAGTTCAAGGAAATGTGGAAACAGAAATTTGAATCTAAGTTCTGCAGACAGGAAACGGAAACCAAAGAAAATAATATATAGTATCAATTATAAACTGCCTTACCAATTTTAGTAAGGTAGTTTTGTTTTGTATCAGTACGCCTTTGATTTTGTTAAGCGAGCCTACCATTTTAGTAGGCTCGGCTATGAATTTGGTAGGTGAGCCTATGTTTTTGGTAGGCTCGGCTATCTATTTGGTAAGCTCGGCTGCAATTTTATTAAGCGCTCTTGCAAATTTGGTAGGTACGCCTATGTTTTTAGTAGGCTCACCTTTAATTTTAGTAAGCGCTCCTGTACATTTGATAGGCTTGCCTGTCTTTTTTGTAGGATGACCTATGATTTATATAATTGAAAATAAAAATGCCTCACAAATTGTAAGGCATTTTTTAAGTCGATATTAAAATGGATTTCAATCTTAATTTTCCATTGCTTTAATCAGATTAAGGGCAGAGCCAGCTTTGAACCATCCGATTTGCCCGGCATTGTATGTGTGGTTGGTTACAATGATGTCATTAGTTCCGTCTTTGTGAACGAACTCCAAAGACAAAGTTTTACCTGGCGCAAACTGATCCAAATCTAAGAAGTTGATGGTATCATCTTCCTGGATTTTGTCATAATCTTCTTTATCCGCAAAAGTGATGGCCAACATTCCTTGTTTTTTAAGGTTGGTCTCGTGGATTCGGGCAAAAGATTTAACCAAAACTGCGCGTACACCAAGATGTCTCGGCTCCATTGCAGCATGCTCTCTTGAAGAACCTTCACCATAATTTTCGTCACCTACTACAATCGTCGGAACGCCATCAGCTTTATATTGTCTTGCAGAATCCGGAACTGGTTTGTATTTTCCGTCTTCTTCGTTTTTCACACTATTCGTTTCCATATTGAAAGCATTTACGGCGCCAATCAACATATTGTTGGAAATATTATCAAGATGTCCACGGTATTTCAACCACGGTCCAGCCATAGAGATGTGGTCTGTGGTACATTTCCCATAAGCTTTGATTAATAATTTGGCTCCGGTAATATTTTTGCCATCCCAAGCCGGGAATTCTTCCAAAAGTTGAAGTCTGTCCGATGTTGGCGAAACAATCACTTCCACATTAGAACCATCTTCAGCAGGTGCAATATAGCCAGGGTCATCAACATCAAAACCTAATTTTGGCAAATCGTCTCCGCTTGGTTCATCCAGCATCACTTCTACGCCGTCTTTATTTTTTAATTTATCAGTCAAAGGATTGAAGGTCAAATCTCCGGCAATTGCCATTGCAGTTACCAATTCTGGCGATCCTACGAAAGCATACGTGTTTGGATTTCCGTCAGCTCTTTTAGAAAAGTTTCTGTTGAAAGAGTGAACAATGGTATTTTTCTCTTGCTTTTCTGCACCTTCACGCGCCCATTGTCCGATACAAGGTCCACAGGCATTAGCAAAAACTTTACCGCCTATTTCATCAAAAGTTTTCAGGAATCCGTCTCTTTCTACCGTGAATCTTACTTGCTCAGAACCTGGTGTGATGGTATATTCCGCTTTTACTTCAAGATTTTTTTCTTTGGCTTGTTTCGCTACAGAAGCAGCTCTGGCAATATCTTCGTAAGATGAGTTGGTACAAGAACCAATCAATCCCACTTCGATTTTGGTCGGCCATCCGTTTTTCGCAGCAATTTCTTTCATCTGAGAAATCGGGGTTGCCAAATCTGGTGTGAAAGGTCCGTTGAGATAAGGTTCCAAAGCATCAAGATTAATCTCAATCACTTCATCATAATATTTTTCCGGGTTGGCGTGAACTTCTGGGTCGGCTTTCAAAACGTGAGCCACTGCATCTGCCGCATCCGCCAAATCTTCTCTGTCTGTGGAACGCAGATATTTGCTCATATTATTGTCATACTCGAAAATAGAAGTTGTTGCTCCAACTTCGGCACCCATATTACAGATTGTTCCTTTTCCGGTACAAGACAATGAATTAGCACCTTCACCAAAATATTCTACAATTGCTCCGGTTCCACCCTTTACGGTAAGAATTCCGGCCACTTTCAGGATGATGTCTTTTGGAGCAGTCCATCCGTTGAGTCTTCCTGTTAATTTGACACCAATCATTTTTGGGAATTTAAGTTCCCACGCCATTCCGGCCATTACATCCACCGCATCCGCACCACCAACTCCGATGGCGACCATTCCAAGTCCACCTGCGTTTACAGTATGAGAATCGGTTCCAATCATCATTCCGCCAGGGAATGCATAATTTTCTAGAACGACCTGGTGAATAATCCCGGCTCCGGCTTTCCAGAATCCGATTCCGTATTTATTAGAAACCGATTGCAGGAATTGATAAACCTCATTATTTTTATTTTCAGCTTCAATTAAATCTTTTGCTGCGCCCACTCTTGCCTGAATCAAGTGATCAGCGTGAACTGTAGATGGAACGGCAACTTGTTTTTTGCCAGCTTGCATAAACTGCAACAATGCCATTTGTGCTGTTGCATCTTGCATTGCGACTCTATCCGGAGCAAAATCAACATAAGATTCTCCTCTTTTAAAAGATTCTTTAACCTGCGACGGAAAAAGATGCGCGCAAAGAATTTTTTCGGAATAAGTAAGAGGTCTTCCCATAAAAGCTCTTGCTTCGTTTACTCTGGATTCGAAATCAGAATAAACTTTTTTGATCATATCTAAGTCAAAAGTCATATCTCAATTTATTTTATTTAAAAATTAATTCCCAATATTCAACGTTTGAAGCTGGAAAATTGACGTTACCAGTTTATCAAATACTATTCCTACAGTCCTTAAAATAGTATAAATAAGATAAATAACCACAATATTTTACGTCTATCAAGTTAAGCAAAAAATAAATTTTCTGTTATTGACATAAGTTAAAATAGTTTTAACATAGATTAATATGGAAAGATTCTAAACAAAAAATGGAAGATTTCATTGCGAAATCTTCCATTTAATTATTTTAAAAGCCTTCTGACTTTAATTCAAAGATCTATTAGTGTCCAACTGTTACCAATTCTTTGATAGACGGTACGAAGGTCGTCAAATCAATTCCTTCCACTGCTGATTTATATTCTTCGATGCTTGGAATTCTACCCATAATGGCAGAAAGTACTACAACTGGGGTAGAAGCTAATAAAGATTCTCCTTTTTTACGTTCAGAATCTTCTACAACTCTACCTTGGAAAAGTCTTGTTGAAGTTGCTAAAACCGTGTCCCCTTTCTCCGCTTTTTCCTGATTTCCCATACAAAGGTTACAACCCGGACGTTCCAGATACATCATATTTTCGTATGCCACACGCGCATCACCTTTCGGAGCATTATCGTTGAATTCGAAGCCGGAATATTTTTCTAATAATTCCCAATCGCCTTCAGCTTTTAACTCATCAATGATATTATAAGTCGGCGCAGCAACCACAAGCGGCGCGCTGAATTCCACTTTACCATTTTGTCTTTCGATGTTTCTTAGCATCTGAGAAACGATTTTTAAATCGCCTTTGTGGACCATACAAGATCCAACGAAACCAAGATCTACTTTTTTATCACCTCCGTAATAAGTCAAATCTCTGATGGTATCGTGCGTATATCTTTTGGAAACATCCTCGTTGTTTACATCTGGATCTGCAATCATTGGTTCAACAATCGCGTCAAGATCAACCACAACTTCTGCGTAATATTTTGCATTGGCATCCGGAGTTAAAGCTGGTTTTTCGCCAGATTTAATTTCAGTAATTCTCTTATTTGCTTTGTTGATCAAGCCTTGAAGAACCTGTAGATGATTATCCATTCCTTTATCGATCATAATCTGGATTCTGCTTTTTGCAATTTCCAATGATTCGATCAAAGTGTCATCCTCAGAAATACAGATAGAAGCTTTCGCTTTCATTTCTGCAGTCCAATCGGTAAATGTAAATGCCTGATCTGCAGGAAGTGTTCCTATATGAACCTCGATAATTCTACCCTGGAAAACGTTTTCTCCTCCGAATTGCTGAAGCATCTGCAACTGCGTCGCGTGAACCACATCACGGAAATCCATATGCGGCTTCATATCGCCTTTGAAAGTTACTTTCACAGATTCGGGAATTGGCATAGAAGCCTCACCAGTTGCCAAAGCTAAAGCTACAGTTCCTGAGTCAGCACCGAAAGCTACACCTTTTGACATTCTGGTGTGAGAATCTCCACCAATGATGATGGCCCATTCGTCAATTGTGATATCATTAAGAACTTTGTGAATAACGTCTGTCATGGCGTGATATTCGCCTTTCGGGTCACGCGCAGTGATCAATCCGAAATCGTTCATAAATTTCATTAATTTAGGAATATTAGCCTGTGCTTTTTTATCCCAAACCGAAGCAGTATGACAACCGGATTGGTAAGCACCATCCACGATTGGTGAAATGACAGTCGCTGCCATAGATTCCAATTCCTGAGCGGTCATCAAACCTGTTGTGTCCTGAGAACCAACAATGTTGACTTCTACACGAACGTCTGAACCTGCGTGCAACAATTTTCCTGGAGCAACACCAACAGCATTTCTGTTGAAGATTTTTTCAACTGCAGTCAAACCAACGCCTTCTTTAGTAATTTCTTTTGATGGCGCATAAACTGTAGGGATTTCAATTCCTAAAATTCCTGAAGCCCAAGTTTGAAGCTTTTTACCAAAAACGATCGCGTAAGAACCACCAGCTTTGATGAATTCCATTTTTTGAGGCGTGAAAGATTTAGAAATATCTTTCAGCTCCTGATCACCGTTGTATAATTTTTTTTCTTTAATATTAATAGTCAGAACAGTTCCTGTTGCTACAGAATATTTTTCTTCAAGAATTGGTTCGCCGCTTTCGTTACGAATAACATTACCATCAGCATCCAAAACTTTTACCCAGTTTTGAAGATCGATTCCAATTCCACCAGTTACATCAACAGTAGTTAAGAAAATTGGAGAGATTCCGTTGGTTCCTGCTACAATTGGAGCAATATTCACAAAAGGAATATACGGACTTGCCTGTTTTCCTGTCCAAAGCGCCACGTTGTTGACACCAGACATTCTGGAAGATCCAACGCCCATTGTTCCTTTTTCAGCAATTAGCATTACGCTTTTATCAGGATGCTGCGCTTGTAACGCTTTGATTTCTTCCTGAGCTTCAGGACTCATCATACATTTTCCGTGAAGTTCACGGTCAGATCTTGAGTGCGCCTGATTTCCTGGAGACAATAAATCTGTAGAGATATCACCTTCTCCTGCGATATAAGTCACAACCTGAATTTGTTCCGGAACTTCCGGAAGTTTTGTGAAAAATTCTGCTTGTGCGTAGCTTTCAATAATTTCTTTTGCAATCGCATTACCATTGTGGAAAGCTTCTTTTAGACGGTCTGTGTCTGCTTCGTATAAGAAAACCTGAGTTTTAAGAACTTCGGCGGCTTCTTTTGCAATGTCTGGGTCATTGCCTAAAGCAAGATCCAGCAATGCTTCGATAGAAGGGCCACCTTTCATATGAGATAACAATACGAAAGCATAAGCAGGGGAAATTTCAACTATTTCAGATTGTCCAAGAATGATTTCTTTTAAAAACTTCGCCTTGACTCCAGCTGCACTTGTTGTACCTGGTAAAACGTTGTAAATAAAAAAGTTAAGAGAGTCTTCACGATGTGCATTTTCTGAATCTTTAATTTGTGCGATGATTTCGCTCAATAATTCTGCGCTGTCAATAGGTTTCGGGTGAAGACCTTGGTTTTTTCTTTCTTCAATCTCTTGGATGTAATCCTGATAAATATTCATAAATAGAAATCTTTTAAAATTTTAAAGGTGATGTGTAGAAAAATTAATCAGAGACAGTTATAACGTCCGTGAATTAATGTTTTTCAAAACAAATGTGAATACGAAAAAGTAAATCATCACCTTGCTTAAACATTGGAAATAAATAGTGTAAATTGCTGTCAATTAAAACTATTTTTAATTCCGCCCAAATTTACAAAAATTTAAGCTTTTTTAAGAATAGAATTATTTAGATTAAAAATAAATTAGATGTCTTTTTTCTATTGTTTGTATTTTTAGCAAAATAATATCTATTTTCAGAAATCAATTTCATTAAATTGTATTGTGTTGAAAGTCAAAAAATTAAATAAAAATAGAAATAGGAAAGTGGGCATTTTTGTCTTTTTCTCAGTTTTAATTTTTGTCTATTATTTTTTTGATCCTTCAAAAAGTGGATATTTTCTGAAATGTCCTTTAAAATCCATCACTGGGTATGATTGTGCCGGCTGTGGTGTGCAAAGAGCTTTTCATGAATTGCTGCATTTCAGATTTCTAAAAGCCTTCCACTATAATCCTCTGTTTGTAATTTCGATTCCAATTGGTGTCTTAGTGGGGATTTTTTTATACTTCAACAAAGGAAAAAGTTCTTGGTTAAAGCGTTTTTTTTTCAGTAAATCATCTTTATTTGCACTTTTGGCAATAGTTTTGCTATATTCGCTGCTTAGAAATACGGTTTATTATAGAAGTATTTTCTAGAATTTCTATACACACAAATACATCGATGAAAAATTTATTAAGCTTATGTCTTACGGGCTTTTGGCTTTTGGCATTTTCCCAAATAAAGGATAATTCTATTCCTGAACTTATTCCGCAAACAATCAATCAAAAAACTGGTTATATTAATCAAACAGGAAAACTCGTTATTCCGGCTGAGTATCACATTGCTATGTTCTTTTCTGAAGATTGTAATCTTCTGAATTCTCCCAATCAAAATATCAGAATGTACGGTTCTGCTGACTATGCGACTGTTGAAAAAAATGAAATTTCTTATAGAATCGACAGAAAAGGAACGCGCGTTTACAAATACAATAAGAAAGATTTAGGCCAATGTACTGCGCCATACGAGTCTCCAAAGTACAAAGCTTTTGTGATGAATGGTTTCTATGGATTGGTGAGCAAAGACAATATTGATTACAAAAATTATAAAGATTTTGACATCTATCCCCAATATCAGATGCTTTATGTTTTGGACGGTGACAAGGAAAATCCGATGATTATTGCTGTTTTGGGTGATAAATTTGGTGTCATCAATAAAAAGAATCAGATTATCATTCCTTTTATTTATGAAGATATAAAAACGAATCTGAGTTGGAAGATTGCCAATATGTTTGAGGTTTCCAAAGATGGCGATCAATATTTTTACATCAATAAAAATAATCGTTCATTTGATACTTATACTATTAAATAAAAAATTGTAATTTCGCAGTCAGAAATTTAAGGGGTGCTGTCAAAAGCTGAGATTATACCCAATGAACCTGGAACGGATAATGCTGTTTAGGGAAACTATTTTTAATGAACAATTAAAAATTAAAAATTAATAGATTGTAATTTCCGGAGATTATTCATTTATTAATAATTCATTGTTAATTCTTTTTCGCCCCTTTTATTCTCATAAATTTTAACAACTAAATTTAAAAGAATGAAAGGATTTATTTTTTTAGGAGTGTTCGTTGCTCCATTTTATTTTTCTCAAACTACAGATTCTGTAAAAGTTACAAGTATCCAGGCTGTAGAATTTACCAAAAGAACACCAACTGCGAAGACCATCATTAATGTTGGAAAAGAACTGGCCGACAAAAATCTGGGACAGGATTTGCCCATTCTTTTGAAGAATCAAATGTCTGTAATTTCCACTTCTGATGCAGGAAATGGCGTTGGTTATACAGGTTTCAGAATCAGAGGAACGGCAGGAACCAGCATCAATGTGATGATGAATGGCGTTCCATACAATGATTCCGAATCTCAGGGAACTTTCTTTGTTAATGTTCCGGATTTGACAAGTTCTGCCTCGCAGATTGTGATTCAGCGTGGCGTTGGAACTTCTACAAGTGGCGTTGCGGCTTTCGGAGCAAGCGTAAATGTGATTTCGAAAGATCCGGAAGATACTTTTTCGGTTAAAACGGATGATTCTTATGGCTCATTCAATACCTATAAATATTCGGCAGAAATCAATTCCGGGAAATTCTGGAAAAACCGCTTGTCTGTGATGGGTAGATACACCCATATCCATTCTGATGGTTATATCGACAGGGCTTTTTCCAACCTTCATTCCTACAATTTTTCAGCCTTGTTTCAGGAGAAAAATACGGAGTTGAGATTCTTGGCTTTTGGTGGAAAAGAGAAAACGTATCAGGCTTGGAATGGAGTTGATAAAGCAACTTGGGAAACAGATCCAAAATTCAATTATTCTGGAGCAATCTATGATGCAAATTATGAAAATATTGTCGGATTTTATGATAACGAAACGGATAATTACAGACAAAATCATTATCAATTATTATGGAACCAAAAATTTTCTGATACCTGGAAATTGGAGACCACAGCGCATTATACCAAAGGAAAAGGCTATTACGAAAACTACAAGCAGGATGCAAAATTTTCAAAATATAACCTTCCAAATATCATCGACAATGGAGCTGAAACCAAGACTTCGGATTTCATCAGAAAAAAATGGTTGGATAATGATTTTTATGGCGTGATTTCTACGTTGTATGGAAAGTTGGGAAATCTTGATTTGAATGTTGGCGCGGTTGCCAATCAATATTACGGAAGACATTTTGGAAACGTGACAGGTGTTTTTATTCCTGAAATCAACGAGTTTGAATATTACAGAAACCGTTCTCTGAAAAATGAAATCTCCGGCTTTGCGAAAGCCATTTATAAACTAAATCAATTCGAGTTTTTTGGAGATCTTCAATTGAGAAATATTGATTACAATACCAAAATCATTACCCAAGGTGATAAAGAAGGTTTGGATCTTGACAGAAATTGGACGTTTTTTAATCCAAAGTTTGGTATCAATTATCAGATTGAGAATGGAAAAGTATTCCTTTCCTATGCCAACGCCCACCGTGAGCCAAATCGAGACGATCTTTTTGCTAATCCAAACACGCGAGACGAGAATTTACACGATTTCGAAGCAGGTTGGGAACAGCATTTCGGGAAATTCATTTTGACGGCCAATGCTTATTATATGGATTACAAAAACCAATTGGTCTTATCTGGAAGGATCAATAATATTGGCGAATTTATCCGTGAAAATGTTGACAAAAGCTACAGAATGGGAATTGAACTGTCGGCTCAAAGCAGATTGTCAGAGAAAATTCAGATAGGCGCTAATTTATCTCTAAGTCAGAATAAGATTAAAGAAATCAACTCAATCCAAAATGATGTGGAAGTCGTTTTGAAAGATTCTGATATTTCTTTTTCACCCAATATTATTGCGAATGGAAATGTGGTTTATTCACCTTTCAAAAATTTCAATCTTGGTGTTACTGCGCAATATGTTGGCAAACAATATTTGGATAATCTTGAAACGTCTGAGAATCAGCTGAAAGATTATTTAGTTCCAGATTTTAATATGTCTTATCAATTGCCATTGCAAAAACAGGATGTCATTTTTAGGTTCTTGTTAAATAATTTTACTAATACGAAGTATGTCAACAACGGTTTTAGTGGACCATTTTATTTCTCACAAGCCGGAATTAACTTCCTTTTTGGAGTGTCTTTGAAGTTTAAATAAAAATTTTAAAACTGATTTTCAATTGGTTATGTTGTTTTTAAGGTCTGAATGTAATTTTTTTTCTTGTTAACTTAAAATTAATATTAGATTTACAAGAAGTTCAGAACATTTTTGTGAGGAATGTTTTGAATCATTTATATAGACCTTAAAAATTAACATTTATGAGAAAATTTTATTCTTTAGCACTTGCTATGCTTGCTGGTGTAGCTGTTTCGGCACAATTAACAACTCAAGTAGTAAGTCCAGGCGTTTTCAAATTAACTTATGGTGCAGCCAACGATTATTCATTTTATAATCCGGGCTTCGAAGTTCCAACGTTTTATGTCCACACTTGGATTTCTCCCGCAGATAATTCAGCGGCTATATCTTATGACGATTCTTGGAGCAACTCCAACGTTACGATGAATTGGAGCGCTGCAGATAATGCTTATGTAGGTATGATTAATCTGAATTCAAAAGTATTTACCAATAGCAATAATACCGTTGCTGGCGGAACTACAGTTCAGAAAGTAGGAATTGTTTTTAAAGATCAGCAGAATGGAGCAACCAAGCAATCCGGTGATTCTTCTGTAGTTGGACCAACAACGCTTGCAACAATGGCGGTTTCAGAATCTAATGGAAAAACTAAGTCTCAAGTGGCAGCAGGGAAATTATTTACTTCTGTCAAAGGAAATCTGGACATTGCCGTTTATGATTTCGGAGGAAAAGTAATCAAGACTTTCAAAGTTAATTCTAACGGAAATCCAATTGACCTGAATCTTTCTCAGAAGGGAATGTTTTTGGTGACTATTTCGGGAAGCAATATCTCAGAAGTTGTAAAATTTGCAAACTAACTTTCAATAATTCATATCAAATCAAAAGGTTGCTGTAAAAGCAGCCTTTTATATTTTCTATAACCTCAAAAATTATGTAATTTTGTGGCGATGAATTTTGAATATCTTTTATATCAATATCTTCTGAAGCATAATAGAGCTGAGGTTCCAGAATTTGGAGTTTTCGAACTGACAAAGGAATCTGCAAAAATTGATGCAGAAAAGTCTATAATTACTCCTCCGAAAGAAATGGTGACTTTCGAGTATAATCCGGCTGTTGACGATAGTCAATTGGCTCAATATATTGCGGACGAAACTAACTCGAATCTTTTGAATGTTCAAACAGATTTGAAGAACGAAGTCGCCAAATGGTTTCAAAAACTACGGACTGAGAATATTTTAAACCTTGAAAACCTCGGACAATTTCAAATGAATGAGGAAGATAAGGTTGTTAAAATAACTGATACTGACGAAGATATTTTCGGTTTCGAAAAAGTAGATTTGCAGCAGCTTAAAACCTTAAAATCAAAAAATAATTTCACCGAAGATTATAGTTTCAACAAAAATGTAATTTGGACTTTCGTAAGTCTAATTATTATTGGAACAGCTGCTTTATGTCTTTTCGGAAATCAGGAATTGATATTCGGAAAATCATCCAATATTCCAACAAAAAAGATTGTCAAGACAACTGAACCAAAAAAAATGGCGACAGTTCCTAAACAAGATTCAATTAAAACAGATAGTATAAAACCAACAACGAATGCAAAAATCCAAAAAACCAATAGATAGCCTTACGGTAATGACGAACATCGTCTTGCCCAACGAAACCAATTCATTAAGAAATCTTTTCGGAGGAGAACTATTGTCAAGAATGGACAGAGCAGCTTCTATCTCAGCAACCAGACATTGCGAAAGAAGAGTGGTAACCGCATCTGTGAATCACGTTTCCTTCAATCATCCGATTCCGGAAGGCGGGATTGTAGTTCTGGAGTCCAAGGTTTCCAGAGCATTTGGAACTTCTATGGAAATCTATGTGGATGTTTGGTTGGATGACCCTATTAATCAGAAAAAAATCCAGACTAACGAAGGGATTTACACTTTCGTAGCCGTTGACGAGTTCAATCGTCCGATTCCGATTCCTCAATTGGAGCCGGAAACAGAATTAGAAATTGTTCGTTTCGATGCCGCCTTAAGAAGAAAAGAATTGTCACTCATCCTTTCCGGAAGAATGAAACCAACAGATTCTGTAGAACTTAAAAAGTTATTCTTAGGAACAGAAGAATAATTTAAATATATAAGAACGGACTTTATTAAGGTCCGTTTTTTATTTTTGCAAAACGATTCTAATCTCTAAAATCTAACTTCTAATACCTGTCCAATGAAAATCCTTCAACTCGATAAAAATCATCCACTTATTTCTGAACAATTGACTGCAAAAGGTTTTGTGGTAGAAGAAGACCACGCGTCAACTTATGATGAGATTTTGGAAAAGATTCAGAATTATGAAGGAATCATCATCCGAAGCCGAATTCCATTAGACAAAAACTTTTTGACCAAAGCCTCTCATCTCAAATTCATAGCGAGAGTTGGAGCAGGAATGGAGAACATCGATATTGAAACTGCTGAGAAATTAAACATTAAACTTATCAATTCTCCCGAAGGAAACCGAGATTCTGTGGCGGAACACGTTGTCGGGATGTTATTGATTTTAATGAATAGATTATTTATCGCTTCAAAAGAAGTCAAAAACGGAATCTGGAAAAGAGAAGAAAACCGAGGCGATGAATTGTTAGGAAAAACTTTCGGAATCATTGGTTACGGTAATATGGGAAAAGCGACGGCAAAAAGACTTTCAGGTTTTGGTGTTGAGGTGATTTTCTACGACATTCTTCCCAACATTTCCGATGAATTTGCAACTCAGGTTTCTTTGGAAGTACTTCAAAAAAGAGCAGATATCTTGAGTCTTCATATTCCTTTGACGGATGAAACCAATTATTTAATTGATGAAGATTTCATTTCAAAAATGGAAAAGAAATTTTATTTTGTAAATACAGCTCGAGGAAAAAATTTAAAAACTAAAGCCTTAGTAGAAGCATTGGAATCTAACAAAGTCTTAGGAGCTTGTCTCGATGTTTTAGAATACGAAAAGTCATCTTTTGAAAATCTGGAAACAGAAAATCAGGATTTGAAATATCTATTGGATTCTGAAAAAGTGATTGTTACACCACATATTGGCGGCTGGACTCATCAAAGCAAAGAAAAACTGGCGCAAGTGATTGTTGATAAAATTCTTGCCGATTTCAAATCATAATCAATTTATTGTTCATTAATTTTTAACTTTTCTTAAGATAATTCCATTCGGTCAATTTTTCATTTTATGTTAACTTGCGAGCCTTAACGAAGTTTGGATTAGAATGAATTTTAGAAAAATTATCGCACCGGTTTTAGTGGTTTTATCAATGGTTTCCTGTAAAAAAGAAAAGGAAACGACAGAAGAGATTTACAATTCCAAACTTCCCAATTACAGCAACGTCGATTTATCCAAAGTTTTCTCTCCGGCAGAATCTACGCTGGAAAATCAAACTTCCATTTTACCCATTATCAACAATTATTACCAAAAAGTCTGGGAACAAGGCGACCTGAGTGGTGGCGTTCTTGTGGCAAAAGGCGATAAAATTATTTTCGAAAAATACCGAGGTTTTGGGAGAGAAGGCAAGCAAATGCCAATCGATGAAAACACGCCGCTCCACGTCGCTTCGGTCAGCAAAACAATGACTGCGATGGCTGTTCTGAAATTAGTAGAAGCCGGAAAACTGAAATTGGAAGATGACGTCACCAAATTTTTTCCCAAATTCCCATACAAAGAAATCACCGTTTTCAGCTTGCTTTCCCAAAGAAGCGGACTTCCGAAATACGAACATTTTGACCAAGGCATCAAACCTGCTCCGGAAGAATTGAAGAAAGAATTCCTCACCAATCAGGACGTTTTGGATATGCTCATCAAATACAATCCTGCGCTGGCGAGAATGTCAAACACAGGATTTATGTATTGCAACACCAACTTTGCGATCTTGGCTCTGATTGTTGAGAAAGTCACAGCAACGCCTTTCCCAGAAGCGATGCAGGAGATTTTGTTTAAACCTTTGAAGATGAATCACTCGTACATTTTCCAAAAAAAAGACATTCCAACGGCTTCGCAATCTTTTTTCAGCGGTTACAGATTGTATCCTTTGGACAAGTTGGATTTGATTTACGGCGACAAAAATGTTTACACCACGCCGAGAGATCTGCTTAATTTTTCCGTCGCGCTATTCTCCAAAGATTTCCTTAAACCAGAATTGGCAAGCAAAATCTTCGAGCCTTATAGCAATGAGAAAAAAGGAGTCAACAACTACGGTTTAGGATTCCGGATGAAGGAATTTGATAACGGCGAAAAACTCACGTATCACAACGGTTGGTGGCACGGAACCAATTCGGTTTTTGCGCATCTTTTGAAATCGAAAGTCACGATTATTGCCATTGGGAACAAGTATTCCGGCAAAGTGTATTCCGCATTGGCGTTATCAGGATTGTTCGAGAATTTCCCTTTCGAGATGGAAAAATTGAACAAAACAATGAATCCGAAAGGAGTTTCAGAAACTGATTCTGTGAGTGTTGGTGATTAAAATATTTTATATATTTACTAAAAAATAATAACTCGATGAATAAGCTTAGCCCGATACTCGCTCTCACTTTATTGACTTTTTTAACAAATAAATTTTCCGCTCAAAATGGAAATTCTAATATTACCAATGGTGATACCAATAGAGAAACACTTATTATGAGATCTGGATACAAAAGTACAATCGAAACAAAAGGTTCTGCATATTTATATACGGAATACAAAAAAGCAAGAATTGCTAATAACAAAGCCTTAGTTGATATGCGTTATAATGCATATAAAGATGAAATTGATATTGTAAATAATGGACAGAATATGGCAATATATAAAAGAATAGAGTATTCACCGATTCATATTATTGATAGTGATGAATATTTATACTTATTAGAATATCCGTTTAAAGGGCAAAAAACAATCGGTTATTTGTTTGAGGTTAAAAAATTTGCTGGTTTTACAATTTTTATGAAAATTTCTAAGGGTTATGAAAAAGGTAGATATGCACAAGATTCTTTTGATCTTGATAAAGAGAATAGCTATGAAGATTTGCCTGATATATTTTATATACAAAAGAGTAATGGAGAAATTTTAGAAATGCCGAATAGAAAGAAAAAATTAATTGAAATATTCCCGGATAAAAAAGATAAGATTGAAAAAACAATTAAGGATGATAAAATTGATACGCAAAAGTTGAATGTTTTATCACAAATTTTCAATGCTCTTTCATAAAACGTTAATTTAAATAAATTGATTATCAGAACTTTAATATTTATTGAAGTTCTTTTTTTATTTTTGATGTAATAAACTCAGGGCAACAGATGTCTTACTTTTAAACAACCAAGAAATATGAGGTTTCAAAACCAAAAACTTTGAACCTCAAAACATTAAACTGAATCTATGACTCAAGACCACTTTCAAAAAACGGTATATATTCTCAAGGATGAGATGTATCGTTTTGCGAAAAAGTTTTTGATGAGCGCAGATGAAGCCGAAGATGTGGTAATGGATTTGATGATGAAGTTCTGGCAAAAAAAAGACGAACTTTTGAATGTAGAAAACCTGAAAAGTTTTGCAATGAGAAGTGTCAAAAACGAATGTCTGAACCGACTGAAACACCACGAAGTGAAATTGGGATTTGCAAGCCAGACGAGACACAACTCGGAGCTTTATCAGATAGAAACGAATAATATGAGAGAGCAGATTTTGGGATTCATTTCTCAACTGCCCGAGAAACAAAAAATGGTTATTCACCTGAAAGATGTAGAGGAATATGAGATATCAGAGATTGGACAAATGATGGAAATGGAAGAAAACGCCGTCCGAATCAACCTGATGAGAGCAAGACAAAAAGTGAAAGAATCAATTAACAAACTTTATGCGTATGAAAACCGACAGATACAAGGATTGGGAATCTAAATTCTTCGAAGGCGAAGAGTTGACGCCGGAAGAAGAATTGTTCCTGAAAAATGAAAGTGACAATCCGTATTTTTCTTTTCTAAAAGAAGAGAAACAGGAAAAACTAGATATAAGCTTCGAAGAATTTTTAAGCAAAGCGACAAAACTTAATGTTGAACAAGAACCAAAAATAATAGCGCTTCCATTAACCAAAAAGAAAGCTTACACCAAATATTGGATGGCCGCGAGTTTGGTTTTATTGATGGGAATCAGTGGGTTTTGGATGTTCAACAATCTGGATAAAATAGAGCCTCAGATTGCTAATCATACGGAAGCACCAAAACCAGTTGAAACGCCGAAAGATTCTCAGCCAAAAGAAATTTCAACACAACAACCGGTTTTAGCTCAAAAAAATATTCAGCCTGAGAGGAAAATCGGTAAGAAGAAATCAGTTGTAGACAATCAGGAATCGAAAGTGCAGTTGGCTTCTCATCAACCAAAAAAAATAGAAGACCAACTTAACCAAAATAAAGTCAATCCAGATTCAGACTACAATCCGAATTACGTCATCATCAATGGCAAACCAATCTACAACGAGCAGGAAGCGATTGCGGTGACAGAGGATACTTTTAATTATTTCGCAAGTAACGTTACCCAAACCATAAATCACGCAGAATCTGCCCAAAATCAATCATTGGATTTTTACAGGATTCTTAATTTTTAACATCAATTAAAATAAAATCGCTATCGACGAAATTTCTGGAATAGTACTAATGAAGTGGCGATTGCAAACACCAAATTTATTAACATTATTATGAAATCGCTTCAGCGATTGCATAAGGCCTTAAACAAATTAGAAAATTACTTATGAAAAAAATATCATTACTAATCGTATTATTTCTTCTGTCCACCAATATTTTCGGTCAAACGGAGGAACTCAATAAGCTCTTTGATAAATATCAGGACACGGAAGGTGTGACCTCTATCAAGATTGCCAAACCAATGTTCAAATTGTTGAATAATCTAAAAATCGATAATGAAGAATTGGGGAAAATTCAACCATTGCTTGCCAAGGTTAATGGACTAAAAATGTTGGTTCTTGAAAAATCCAGCAATTCTGATAATCCGCTATTGGATGAAAAGAAAATCGAAAAAGAAATCGCAGCTTCTCTTAAGAACATGAAATATGAAGAATTGGTAACTGTAAACAATCGGGATGCTAAAATCAAGTTTATGGCGCAGGATATCACAGCGGATGTGATGGATAATCTGATTCTCAACATTATGTCGGAAGACAGTTCTGTTTTGATGATGCTCGACGGAAAAATATCGATGGATGACGTGAGTAAAATGATGGATGAGACCCAAAATGTAACTTCTATTAATCCTACAAAAACTATTAACTCATCAACATTTTCTAAAACCAGCACATCCACTCATACCATAACTGATGATACAGGAACCACAAGCTATACCACTACAAATGACTCGGGTGCATCCAATGTGGGAAGCGAGAGAAATGTTCCGGCTTTCAATGGGATAGAAACCTCGTCAGGAGTAGATGTAGAGTTTAGCCAAAGTCCAAAACAAAGTGTGGTTGTAAAAGTAGAACCTGAAAAACAGCAATACGTTATCACAGAAGTTGAAAATGGTGTTCTGAAAATATTTGTAAGAAACAAAGGTGTTAGGAACTTAAATTTCAATAGTCTTAAAGTAATTGTTTCGGGTCCGAAATTATCAAAATTAATCACCAAATCCGGTTCTACTTTCAAAGCTGTAACGCCGATTAATGAAACTAATCTTGCAGCAAGTTGTTCATCTGGTTCACAAGTTTCTGGAGATTTCAAAATCTCAACCAATACAGCTTTAGAATTATCATCCGGAGTTAGTGTGAAAATCAATCTGGAAACAAAGTCTCTGGCTTTGGAAGCAAACAGCGGAAGTTCTTTGAAGTTATCGGGAAAAGCGGATTCTGGGGCAATTAGTGCAAGCAGTGGGAGTTCTGTTTCTGCGGGAGATTTTGTGATGAAAGCTGCAGTCGTAGAAGCTTCTTCTGGTTCCAGCGTGAAAATCAATACCACGGAAAGCATCACGGCAAGCGCAAATTCTGCATCGTCTATCCAATACAAAGGGAATCCTTCTAAAGTGACCAAATCTGCCCAGGAAGTAACCGGCGCAAGCATCTCATCAATCAACTAAAAATTAATCATTATGCTACGATTCTTATACATCATTATTTTGACGATCGTCGGTTTCTTTCTTCAGTCGTGTATGGTTTCTCACAATAAAGTTCATACTGATTTTTTTGACAACCCGGGATTCAAGGATAATTCGACTTTTGTGAGCATCAACGTTCCGACTTTTTTGGCTAAATCTTATGTGAAGCAAGCTTTGAGAGAAGATGGCGAAAGTCAGGAAGTGATAGACTTGGTAAAGAAAATCAGCGATGTGAAAGTTCTGATTGTAGAAAGTTCCAAAACGCCTGTGAAAGCTGAGTTTCAGAAATACTTGACCAAGAATAACTATGAAGAATGGATGTCTGTGAAACAGCAAGGTCAGGTGGTGAGCATCAATGCACAGCAATCCAAAGACATCATCAAGCGAATGATAATCACCGTGAACGATGATAATGACCAAAGTGTTTTTGTGGATGTGAAAGGGAAATTCACGTCAGATGATATCTCAAAAATTATCAACGCGACAGAGAAAAATCAAATCAAAATCAATAGAAATTAATTTTTCAAGAGCCACTATTTTTTAGTGGTTTTTGTCGTTGAATAAACTTTGTGAGTAAAGCTAATGAAAATTGCCTGTAACGAATACGAAGTTGTGAATAACAGTCGTGGTTTAGTAGTCGAAGGAAATGAATATATGGACTGAAAATCTTAGGAAACAAAGTTAATAATCCTGATATTGTGTAAGAATGTATAAGCTGATTGCAGATGCGAATTCCTGCTATCATAGATTTTAAGAGAAAGAAATTTTTGAAAAGACTGGAAATTTAACCTTCAAGATTTGGAAGTGAAAATCAAAACCTCAAAGAAACTCTTTGAGGTTTAATTTATAAATATTGATACATTTAGTAGTCAACAATTGGCTGGCGACCTTCGCCTACATATTCCTTCTATACTTACCACCCACTTCAAACAAAGCGTTGGTAATCTGCCCAAGCGAGCAGTATTTCACGGCATCCATCATTACATTAAACAAGTTTTGCTGGTTGATAGCTGCGTGTTGTAAAGTTTTCAAAGCGGCTTCGGATCTATCTTCATTAGATCGTTGGAAATTATGAAGGGTTTCAATTTGCACCTGCTTCTCTTCTTCAGTCGAACGAATCACTTCTCCCGGACGAACTGTCGGCGAACCGTCTTTTCCAAGGAAAGTATTTACTCCGATGATCGGATATTCTCCGGTATGTTTCAACCATTCGTAATGCATCGATTCTTCCTGAATTTTTGAACGTTGGTACATTGTCTCCATTGCTCCTAAAACACCACCTCTTTCTGTAATTCTGTCGAATTCTGCATAAACAGCTTCTTCCACCAAATCCGTTAATTCTTCAATAATAAATGAACCTTGAAGCGGATTTTCGTTTTTCGCTAATCCTAATTCTTTATTAATGATCAACTGAATCGCCATCGCTCTTCTTACAGATTGCTCGGTAGGAGTTGTAATCGCCTCGTCATAAGCATTTGTGTGAAGTGAATTACAGTTATCATAGATTGCGTAAAGCGCCTGTAAAGTCGTTCTGATATCATTAAAATCAATTTCCTGTGCGTGAAGCGAACGACCCGAAGTTTGAATATGGTATTTCAACATCTGACTTCTTTCGTCTGCACCGTATTTCAATTTCATTGCTTTTGCCCAAACTCTTCTTGCAACACGTCCGATCACAGAATATTCTGGGTCGATACCGTTGGAGAAGAAGAAGGATAAGTTGGGAGCAAAATCATTGATGTCCATTCCTCTTGACAAATAATATTCAACATAAGTGAAACCGTTTGCCAAAGTAAATGCCAACTGAGAAACCGGATTTGCACCAGCTTCGGCAATGTGATAACCTGAAATAGAAACAGAGTAGAAGTTTCTTACTTTTTCTGTGATAAAATATTCCTGAACATCACCCATCAATCTCAGAGCAAATTCAGTAGAGAAAATACAAGTGTTCTGAGCCTGATCTTCTTTTAAAATGTCAGCCTGAACGGTACCACGAACGGTTGCGATCGTTTTAGCTTTAATTTCAGCATAAGCTTCGGCAGGAATCACTTCATCTCCTGTTAAACCTAATAATTTTAACCCTAAACCATTATTGGAAGGAGGTAATTCTCCGTTATATTTTGGTCTTTCTAGTCCTTTATCGTCGAATTTTGCTTTTAAAGCTTTCTCAACATTCGCTTCTAATTTATGTTCAGCGATATATTTTTCAACATTTTGATCGATCGCTGCATTCATAAAGAAAGCCAACAACATCGGAGCCGGACCGTTGATCGTCATTGAAACCGAAGTCATTGCATTCACCAAATCAAATCCGGAATACAATTTTTTCGCATCATCCAATGTCGCGATAGAAACTCCCGCATTTCCGATTTTACCATAAATATCCGGTGGTAAAGCAGGATCTTGTCCGTACAAAGTTACAGAGTCAAACGCGGTAGACAGACGTTTTGCATCCATTTCCGCAGAAACGTAGTGGAATCTTCTGTTGGTTCTTTCCGGTCCTCCTTCTCCGGCAAACATTCTCGTTGGGTCTTCTCCGGTTCTTTTGAATGGATAAATTCCAGCTGTGTAAGGGAATCCTCCCGGAAGGTTTTCCTGCCCTTTCCATTTGATCAGATCACCCCAGTCGGTATATTTTGGTAAAGATATTTTTGGAATTTTTAAATGAGAAAGAGATTCTGTTGAAGTTTCAACTTTAATTTCTTTTCCACGAACGAAATAAGAGTAAAATTCAGCTTTGAAAGCCTGTTTCGTATCATCCCAATTTTTTAAGAAGTCGATATTTTCTTGTTGAAGGTCTTTTTCAGCTTTTTGATATTCAGCATCTAAAGTTTCATTGGAAAGGAATTTTTTCACTCCTTCAATGTGATACATTTTTCTTGCTAATTCGGCTTGTTTTTCAACATTAGCATCGTAAATTCTATTATTTTCAACAATTTCAGATAAGTAACGAACTCTTTTGGGAGGAATTATCGTGATGTCTTCAGAAACTTCCTGTTCAACAAAACCTTGCAAGTTTAAATCTGAATATTTCTCGTTAACTTTTTCTATTAATCTATTGTATAAATCAGTTGTTCCGTGGTCGTTGAACTGAGACGCTTTTGTTGCATAAACCGGCATATCATCTAATGAACTTTCCCATAGCAAATGGTTTCTCTGGAACTGCTTTCTTACCGCTTGAAGTGCATCCAAAGCACCACGTTTGTCAGATTTATTTAAAGCAACCAAATCTGCATAATCCAACATATCGATTTTTTCCAATTGAGTCGAAGCTCCGTATTCAGGAGTCATCACGTACATTGAAACATCAGCAAAATCAGACACTTCCGAACCTGATTGTCCGATACCAGAAGTTTCCAGAATAATCACATCTGGATGAGCCAATTTTAAAACATTTAAAGCGGAATGAATGAACGGAGAAACTGAAACATTGTTTTCTCTCGTCGCCATCGAACGCATATAAACTCTCGGATCATTGATCGCGTTCATACGAATTCTATCTCCCAACAATGCACCTCCGGTTTTCTTTTTCGAAGGGTCAATTGAAATGATTGCAATTTTTTTATCAGGATTTGAACGTAAGAAACGTCTTACCAATTCGTCTGTCAAAGAAGATTTTCCGGCTCCACCAGTACCTGTGATACCGATGATTGGAATATTTAAGTCTTTTGATTTTTCGTCAATCGCTTTTACCAAATCCGGTTTTTCTTCTGAGAAGTTTTCAACAGCAGAAATGATTTTAGCAATGCTTGTAGAATTTTCAAAACTAATTGAATCTAAATCTTCCGCCGTCACATCTTTTCCGGTTGCGAAATCTGATCTTTTCACCAAATCATCAATCATTCCCTGTAAACCAAGCTCACGCCCGTCGTCCGGAGAATAGATTCTGTCGATTCCGTACGACATAATATCTTCAATTTCTTCAGGCAGAATTACACCGCCGCCGCCGCCGAAAATTTTGATCTGTGGTGAGTTTTTTTCTCTTAAAAGGTCGTAGATGTATTTGAAATATTCGTTGTGACCGCCTTGATAAGAAGTTAATGCAATGGCATTGGCATCTTCCTGAATCGCAGTATTTACGACTTCTTCAGCAGATTTGTCGTGTCCTAGGTGAATAACTTCACATCCAGTTCCCTGGATTACACGGCGCATAATATTGATGGCAGCATCGTGACCGTCGAATAACGACGCAGCGGTTACGATTCTTACTTTATTTTTTGGTGTGTATTTTTGGTTTTCCATTTCTTAAAATCGATGTTTCCAAAGATAATATTTTTTGGGAAATGGGAAATAGGAGGGAAGATGGATGTTTGGAAGATTGAAGCTTTGGTGTGGCGTGACTGGAAACGTAAACCATAGCCCCGATTGCAACGGCATCCTTTTTTGTGATGGCGACGAGAAACTTCGAAAAAGTTACTTTAGGTTTTTCGCCATCACAAAAAAGATATAGTGGAAAGCGGGATTAAGCTCCTGAAAAATTATTGTTTGATGAATTTGAAGTTTTTGTTGCCTTCCTGAGTTTTGATAATCAACATATAAACGCCGCTTGGGAGTTTGGAAACGTTGATTTTTGATTTGGTTTCGGATAACATTTGTTTCCCACTCAAATCGTAAATATGAACTTTCTGAATGTCATATTTTGTGCTGACGATATTCAAAAATTCGGAAGTTGGATTGGGGTAAATGTTGAAGTATTTTGCAGATTCTTCGGTGCCTAAAACCTTCACCAAAGCAATCGGTTCTCTGAAAAGCGACAGGTCGAAAACGACAGAATTGTCCAAAACCGAATAAGTGTAAGCCTCTGCCGTGTAGGTCGCATAATCCGATTCCTGGACACTGCCAAAGTTGAGATCTGCGGTTGTGGAGTTGGTTTTTTGATCCAGATTTTTGTACCATGTGAAAGTGTAATCTGACCCTGAAAGAGATTGATCTAATTTTGCAGGCTGTCCCAAAACGCCTAAAACTTCTTTGGCCGAGTCGTAGCGCTGAGGCGAATAATCCAAATCGGTTTGTACATTATGATCCACCACGTAATTTGTGAGCTGAGATTTGTTGAATCGGTTGTTGCTGAGGTGCGTGATTTCGGGTAATTTATCATTGAGATCACCAGAAAGTTGATTGCTGTTGAGATTGAGCATCAATAATTTGGGCATTGCCAAAAATTCTGAAGGAATGTTACCCGATAATAAATTGTTGTTCAGAAACAATTGCTGAAGATTGTTAAGTCCAGCCAATACAGCCGTTCCGCCGGAAATTTTGTTTCTTCCGAGATTGAGCGTCTGAAGTTTTTTCAGCTGCGGAATCTGAGATGGAACCTGAGCTAACTGATTTTTTTCTAATGATAACCAAACGAGATTGGTTAAATTTGAAAATCCTGACGTTGCCTGTTCTGTGAGCGCATTATTGCTTAAATTAAGACTTGTCAGTTGCGTCAATTGAGAGACCTGAGTTGGGATTTGAGTTAATTGTAATCCTGATAGTGAGAGATTTGTCAATTTGGGATGTCCTGCTATATTTCCAAAAGCGTTGGCAGGAATTGGATTGTTGTCAAGAATCAGCGTTTCGAGATTGGTGAAAGCTGTGATTTTTGCGGGAATAGTAATCAAACCTAAATCTGAGAGATTCAGCGTTTTGATATTGTTGAAGTTTTGCAGTAATCCATTGACATCGGGAATAACGAAAAGATTTCCGCCCAAAGCCAGATCATCTACATTGAAAAGTCCAGTGAGAGAAGTGGTTGGGTCTCCAGTCAATCTGTTATTACTAATGTCCAGTTTGGTTAATAAACTAAGAGATGAAATAACAGCTACATCGCCGGAAAGCTGATTGTTGCTGAGATCTAACTTTGTAAGTTTAGGAAAAGATGATAGATTAGATGGGAAATTTCCTTTGAGAGCGTTACCAGAAAGATTAAGTTCTGTCACGGCGCCATTTTTCACCGAAATGCCAAACCAGTTGCGTGGATCCTTGTCCAAGTCCCAGGTTCTGTTCCAGTTTTCGCCATTTGTAGCGTTGTAAATGCTGATCAATGTGCTGCGTTCTGCATTAGAAATACTCCATTGGGCAAAGGAAAAATTAGATATCAGTAAAAAGAATAGAATTTTTTTCAATTGTGTACAAGATTAATGGGCAAATATAAGCGATAATAGAATTAGTTAATCTGATTTTTAAAAAATTAATGATTATTTTCGCTCAGCAATCGGAAAACTATGCAGAAATATTTATTTTATTATTTAGGTTTATTTACTATTATTACTGGATTTTATTTTCTGTATTCTTATTTTCAATTGTCTAGCAGTCAGTTTGTTTATCCTATTGATGATGCTTATATCCATTTGGCGATTGCTAGGAAATTTGGCGAGTCGGGTTTTTGGTCTATTAATTTTAATAGTTTCGACAGTGGTTCATCCTCCATTCTTTATACATTAATATTAAGTTCATTAATCAAAGTTTTTGGTGATAATCTGTATTATCCAATGGTTGTAAACATCATTGCAGGATATTTTACAGTTTACTGGGTTTACAGGTTTTTCAAAGATTTTTATTCCGAAAAAGAATTGAAGTTAGGTTTGTTTATCTTTTTGCCGATCTCCTTATTATATATAATGGTTATTCTGGGAATGGAACAGAGTATTCATATGTTATTGTCTGTAATGGCAATTTATTTTATCAGGAAGAACATTGAATCCAATTTCAAACAATTTGACTTTATTAAATTATTGATCGTGATTTTCTTCCTTTCAATGATTCGTTTTGAAAGTATGTTTTTCGTTTTTTGTTTGGGATTGATTTTATTATTTGATAGAAAATTCAAAGAAGCACTTTCAGTATTTGTAGTCGGTTTTTTGCCGATTGTCATTTTTGGATTGATTTCTATTCAGCAAGGTGGTTTTTTCTTTCCTAATTCTGTTATTATTAAAGGTAGTTATCCAGAAGGAAATCTTTTAATGAGTATTTGGACAATATTCAAAAAAGGAATTTTGCTGAACATCTCTTTCTACAAATTGTTTCTTTTTCCAATCGTTTGTGCAGCTATTATCTTGTTTGATTCTTGCAAAAATCAAGGCTTAAAATCCCTTATTAAAAATAATAAAATCCTTTTTCTGATTTTCGGAACTGTTCTTTTGCAAAGTCTTTTTGCTATGATCAAATATCGTTATGAAAATTATTTGATGATGATGCTAGTGATGATTTTGATTCCATCAGCTATTGAATATTTTAAACAAGTCAATATTAATAAGAGAAATTTAAACAGTTTAATTTTTATTGGCTCTTTTGTTGGATTCTGTTTGATAGGAATTTATCGATTCGTTTATTCTCATCCGGTTCTGAAAGTTTCTTCAAAAAATGTAGAAGAACAACAAGTGGAAATGGGGAAATTTTTGAATCAATTTTATCGAGGACAAAAAGCGGTTGCCAATGACATTGGAGCAATTGCTTATTTTGGAAATGTACAATTATTAGATATCGTTGGTCTGGGTTCGACAGATGTGGCTAAGTTCTATGTCGAAAACAAAGGATTGAATGAGATTGATTTTAATAAAAAATGCAATCAGTTTTTATCAAAATATATTTCTGAAAATCATTATAAAGTTGCTGTCATCTATCCAAATTGGTATCCGAATGATATTCCTAAAAGTTGGATTCCCGTTGCATCTTGGAAAATCGAAAATAATCTGGGAACCGCACAGAATCGCGTGGTTTGGTATTCATTCAATAACACTGATGCCAATGTTTTAAGAGAAAATCTGAGAAAATTCAATCTCAATAAAAATGTAACTCAATATTACTATATCTATAAATAAAAAATCCAGCTTTAATTAGCTGGATTTTAGGTTAAGTTTAAATTTATTTTCCAAGATAAGAATTATACATCCAAACTTCTTTTTCCTGCTCAGTGATATAATCGCTCATTTGAGAATTGGTTCCTTCATCGCCTGCTTCTTCAGTAATATCAAGCAGCTCTCTTTGCAGGTTGATGACAACTTTGAAAGATTCTAAAATGATTTCAACACTTTTATTTCCGTCACTCACTTCTTTACTTTCCTTGATGGTCGAAACTTTCAGATAATCCGAATAGTTATGAGCCGGCGTTGCTCCCAAAGTCAAGATCCTTTCAGCAATCTCATCTATTTTCAAGACCAGACTATTGTATAGTTCTTCAAATTTTGGATGAAGGGTAAAGAATTGATCTCCTTTAATATTCCAATGGGAACCTCTTGTGTTTTGATAGAAAACCGAATAGTTAGCCAAAAGGATATTAAGTTTTTCTGAGATGTTTTTGCAATCGGCTTCTTTCAGTCCAATTAATGCTGCATTTTTCATATGATAAAGTTTAATTGATTTAAGTTGACAAATTTGATTGATTGAAAATCGCATTCCAATTATCAATAATCTTTCCAAAATTAAGCATTTGAAGATTCAATATTTATGAAAAATGTATAACTGAACTATTGAAAAATTCAATTGCTAATTATTTTTCATGTAACTGCTTGTGGATTAAAAAATTATTCATATTTTTGCACCCTAAAATAAAAAGCAATTAAATGCCTACTATTCAACAATTAGTTAGAAAAGGAAGAGTCGCACTTACCAAGAAGAGTAAATCGGCTGCACTTGATTCTTGTCCACAAAGACGAGGTGTATGTACGAGAGTATATACTACCACTCCTAAGAAACCTAACTCTGCACTTAGAAAAGTTGCGAGGGTAAGACTTTCAAACGGTAAAGAAGTTAACGCCTATATCCCAGGTGAAGGACATAATCTTCAAGAGCACTCGATAGTATTGGTACGCGGGGGGAGAGTAAAAGATTTACCAGGAGTAAGATACCACATCGTAAGAGGTGCGTTGGATACTGCTGGAGTAAGCGGAAGAACTCAAAGAAGATCTAAGTACGGAGCTAAGAGACCTAAGCCAGGTCAAGCTGCAGCTGCACCGGCTAAAGGAAAGAAAAAATAATCATTAAATAAGGTACAGAAACAATGAGAAAGACAAAAGCGAAAAAAAGACCGTTGTTACCAGATCCAAAGTTTAATGATCAATTGGTAACTAGATTCGTAAACAACTTGATGCTTGACGGTAAGAAGTCGATCGCATTCAAAATATTCTATGATGCATTAGACATCGTAGAGACTAAAAAAGGAGAAACTGAAAAGACTGCCCTTGAAATCTGGAAAGATGCATTAACTAACGTTATGCCGCACGTAGAAGTACGTTCTAGAAGAGTAGGTGGAGCTAACTTCCAGATTCCAATGCCCATCAGAGCTGATAGAAAAATTTCTATGGCAATGAAATGGTTAATCCTTTACTCTAAAAAGAGAAATGATAAGTCAATGGCTTTGAAATTGGCTAACGAAGTTGTAGCTGCTTCAAGAGAAGAAGGTGCTGCTTACAAGAAAAAATCTGATACTCACAAAATGGCGGAAGCTAACAAAGCTTTCTCACACTTTAAATTCTAATTAGAAATGAGTAGAGATCTTAAATTTACAAGAAATATTGGTATTGCTGCGCATATTGATGCTGGTAAAACTACCACTACAGAAAGAATTTTATTCTATACAGGTGTAAACCACAAAATTGGAGAGGTTCACGATGGTGCTTCTACAATGGACTGGATGGAGCAGGAAGCAGAAAGAGGTATTACTATTACTTCTGCTGCAACTACTTGTTCTTGGAATTTCCCAACAGACCAAGGTAAGCCATTAGCTGAAACTAAACCTTACCACTTCAACATTATCGATACACCGGGACACGTTGACTTCACAGTAGAAGTAAACAGATCTTTAAGAGTATTGGATGGTTTGGTATTCCTTTTCTCTGCAGTAGATGGAGTAGAGCCTCAGTCTGAAACAAACTGGAGACTTGCTGACAACTATAAAGTTGCAAGAATGGGATTCGTAAACAAAATGGACAGACAAGGTGCTGACTTCCTTAACGTGGTAAACCAGGTTAAGTCAATGTTAGGATCAAACGCAGTTCCAATCGTTTTACCAATCGGTGCTGAAGAAGATTTCAAAGGTGTTGTAGACTTAATTAAAAACAGAGCGATCATCTGGGATGAAGCAGGACAAGGAGCTACTTTTGAAGTAGTGCCAATTCCTGAAGATATGAAAGCTGAAGTTCTGGAATATAGAGAGAAATTAGTAGAAGCTGTTGCTGACTACGATGAGACTTTGATGGAGAAATTCTTCGAAGATCCAGATTCAATCTCTGAAGACGAAATCAACGAAGCTCTAAGAAAAGCTACTATCGATTTATCTATTATCCCAATGACTTGTGGTTCTTCATTCAAGAATAAAGGAGTACAGTTTATGTTGGATGCAGTATGTAAATATTTGCCTTCTCCATTAGATAAAGATGATATTAAAGGTACTGACCCAAGAACTGATGCTGAGATCTTCAGAAAACCAGACGTAAAAGAGCCTTTCGCGGCTTTAGCATTTAAGATTGCTACCGATCCTTTCGTAGGAAGATTGGCATTCTTCAGAGCATACTCTGGAAGACTAGATGCTGGTTCTTATATCTTGAACACTCGTTCAGGAGATAAAGAAAGAATCTCAAGAATCTATCAGATGCACGCTAACAAGCAAAATCCTGTAGAATATATTGAAGCAGGAGATATTGGTGCAGCGGTAGGTTTCAAATCTATCAAAACTGGTGATACAATGTGTGATGAGAAAAACCCGATCGTTCTAGAATCGATGGTTTTCCCTGATCCGGTAATTGGTATCGCTGTTGAGCCTAAAACTAAAGCTGACCAGGATAAAATGGGTAATGCTTTAGCGAAATTGGCAGAAGAAGATCCTACGTTTACGGTAAGAACTGACGAAGCATCTGGACAAACGATTATCTCTGGTATGGGTGAGCTTCACTTAGATATCATTGTTGACCGTATGAGAAGAGAATTCAAAGTTGAAGTTAACCAAGGTCAACCTCAGGTAGAATACAAAGAAAATCTTACAAGAGTTGCTCCACACAGAGAAGTTTACAAAAAGCAGTCTGGTGGTAAAGGTAAATTTGCTGATATCGTATTTGAACTAGGACCTGCAGACGAAGGTAAAGTTGGTTTAGAATTCATCAATGAGATCAAAGGTGGTAACGTTCCTAGAGAATTTGTTCCTGCAATTGAAAAAGGCTTTAAAGCTGCAATGAAAAACGGTCCGTTGGCTGGTTTCGAAGTTGAAGGTATTAAAGTTGTTCTTAAAGACGGATCTTTCCACGCAGTGGATTCTGATGCACTTTCTTTTGAAATGGCTGCTAAATTAGGATTTAAAGAAGCGGGACGTGCTGCTAAGCCAGTAATTATGGAGCCTATTATGAAACTGGAAGTTGTAACTCCGGAAGAATATATGGGTAACATCATTGGTGACCTTAACAAGAGAAGAGGTACGATCAGTGGACAAGAAGAAAAGAACGGTGCTGTTGTTATCAAAGGTTCAGTTCCACTTTCTGAAATGTTTGGATATGTTACTACTCTAAGAACACTTTCATCAGGAAGAGCTACTTCTTCTATGGAATTAGAGAAATATCAGGCTACTCCTCAAAACGTTGCTGAAGATATCATTGCTAAAGCAAAAGGTTAATTTTTTAAATCAAAGAAATGTCACAAAGAATCAGAATAAAACTAAAATCTTACGATTACAACTTGGTAGACAAGTCTGCTGAGAAAATCGTAAAAACGGTAAAGGCTACTGGTGCTGTTGTAAACGGACCCATTCCATTACCTACAAATAAGAGAATCTTCACTGTATTGAGATCTCCTCACGTTAACAAGAAAGCTAGAGAGCAGTTCCAATTGTCAGCTCACAAGAGATTGATGGATATCTACTCTTCTTCTTCTAAAACTGTGGATGCTCTAATGAAATTAGAGTTACCTTCAGGTGTAGATGTTGAAATTAAAGTGTGATAATTTTGCTTGAAGATGGATGATGGAAGTCGGAAGTTTTTTAGCAACACATTAAATATAAATCCCTTTTCGAAAGAAGAGGGATTTTTTTTGCTCAAAATGGGTGTTAATTAAATTAATACACCTTAAAAAAAACTTAAAAAAGATCGATAAATTTATTTATCAAATCCGTATTTTAAATAGATAAACTAAATCTAATTGTTAAAGTTTTAATATTTTTTTAAAAACTATGAATTATATATAATAAAATATTACATTTGTCGCCTTAATTTTTATAAATATGAAGAAAAGATTAACTACTTTGCTATTTTTAGGAAGCTTACCATTTGTTTACGGACAATGGAGCAAAGCAACTCCTAATGTAGAAGTAACAAAAAAAAGTGATAACTCCGTTTATTACAAATTAGACATTGATGCTATCAGAGGTCAATTGTTGGCTGCTGATAAAGTTGGAAATGCCGCGGGAAAAGTAACCGTGAATATGCCGACCAAAGATGGTAAGATAGAAAGATTTGCCGTAAATAGTTTCCCTGTTTTAGACGAGGCAATGGCAAATCAATACCAGTTGGGATCTTACGTTGGAGTTGGGATTGATGATCCTACCAAGTATGTCAGATTCAGTGTTGGGCCAAACGATTTCCAGTCTATGATAATCAGCGACGGAAAATATGAATTTATTGAGCCAGCTACTGATAATAAGGCTTTTTATTCTGTTCACGGAAAAAGCAGTAAGAAAGATCCGTTTAGCTGTACTACTGTAGAAGATGCAGAATCTGTTCAAAGATTGACAGACTTAGGTAAAATTGGCAGCACGAATAAAGCGGGGAACAAAAAATTCCATACACTGAGATTGGCAATATCTGTTACAGGAGAATATGGTGCTTTTTACGGAAGCGTTGCAGCTGCTCTAACGCAGATTAATGCAACAATGACCAGAGTGAATGGTGTTTTTGAAAAGGAATTTAATTTACATCTGAATGTGGTTAACGCTCCGAATCTTATTTTTACCAATGCTTCAACTGACCCATACAGCCCGGCATCACAAATGTGTAAATGGAACAATGAGTTGATGAATGTTCTGAATGGCGGAACCTACGGTGTCGGAAATGCTGACTTCGATATCGGACACTTGTTCGGTAGATCCGGAGGTGGCGGTAACGCAGGTTGTATCGGATGTATCGGTAGTAATGTTACTACTACAACTTCTTACACAGCAGCAAACGGTGGTTGTGGCTATGCTTACATTTCTCCAAATAATTATAAAGGAAGTGGTTTCACTTCTCCAGGTTCTGGAGCGCCAAGTGGAGATACTTTTGATATTGATTACGTGGCACACGAGATGGGACATCAGCTGGGAGATAATCATACTTATAGCTATAACGAGGGAACTACTGTAACTGTAGAGCCAGGTTCTGGATCCACTATTATGGGATATGCGGGAATTACCGGTGCTAATACAGATGTTCAGAGTAATTCTGATCCTTATTTCCATACTGTGAGTATCGACCAGGTTCAAACGAATCTTGCTTCCAAGACAGTGGATGTTGAAACGGATATTAATAATAATCCTCCTGTTGTAACAGCTATGACTGGAACGACTTACACAATTCCGCTAAATACAGCTTTCGTATTAACAGCATCAGCAACAGATCCGGATGGAGATGCCTTGACTTATTGCTGGGAAGAAGTGGATGTTAGTAACATCGCAGATGGTATTGGAAAAGCAGCGGGAACTGGTGATAACGCTTCTGCTATCGGTACAACTACCAGAGGTGCTTCTTTCAGATCTTGGTCTCCAACATCATCTCCAACAAGATATTTCCCTAAATTATCAACAGTATTGGGCGGAGCAGTTAAAAATGTAAATGACTTTGAGGCTACATCTTCTGTTGCCAGAAATACCACTGCAACACAGACTAAGTTCCGTGTGACAGTGAGAGATAACAAAGGTGTTGATTCGCAAACAGCTTACACAACACAAAATATCCAGGTAGGAACGGCAGCAGCTTTCACTGTCAATACGCCTCCAACTCTTGCAGCTGGTAGTAACTCTACGGTAACTTGGGTGGTTTCTGGAACTACAGCAGCACCTTACAATGTGGCGAATGTTAAAATAGATTTCACTTCAGACAGTGGGGCAAACTGGACTACTTTGGCTGCATCTGTTCCTAACTCGGGAACGGCAAGTGTAGCAATCCCTTCTACACTGGTAGGAAAAACTGGTCACATCAGAGTTTCAGCAATTGGGAATGTTTTCTATGCTGTTAAGCCTGCAACAGTAAGCGCTACCATGGCTGTTTCAGATGTTTCTACAAAATCAGTACAAGTTTATCCTAACCCGGTAAAAGATGTGTTGAATGTTTCCAATGTTTCTACAGCATCATCTTACGAGATCTTCAACGCGGCTGGTCAGGTTGTTTCAAGAGGAACTTTAGCAACAGGAAAAGTATCGGTAAACCAATTGACAAAAGGTGTTTACTTTATCAATATTGATGACAACGGAACAGTGGTGAAAACCAAATTCGTTAAACAATAAACTAACTATAACTTTTATTTAAATCAAAGCCACTTCAGAATTTTCTGAAGTGGCTTTTTTATGGATCAATTATTTTAAGAATGGGAGTTACTCTACCCAAAGTCTTACCGATACGGCAAGTGTTCCTGAATTCTTTACGATAAGGTAAGTTCCGGCAGGAGCAAGATTCTCTGCTAACCTGGAACGGGTTTCTCCACCCAATAACAAAACAGGTTCCGGACCTTCTGCGGTTTCTGTAGTGCTAAGGCTGAAACTCACCGCCTGATCGCCCATATTCTGAATTGTATAAAAAGTATTGGCGTCGTAGACTGGTGATTGGTAGATGGCAACCAACGTTCCGGGTAGGATATCCTTGATGACCGTTGGTTTGCTCGTGCTTCCGTTGATGTCTATGGCTCTCGCACTGTTTTACAGATTGTAGAGCGACGGATTGCTCAGCTCGTAACTGCGCATCACCACATCCAGCTTTTCCTCAAACAGCGTCCGGATTTGGTCGATGATCTCCGGGATTCTCCTGTTGTCGTTTTTTCTTTGGTCGAGTGCCAGAGTAGGATTGGTAATCACATCGCAGCTTGGTTCTACATCTCACTCCAATCCTGACACTTCGACAAATTACATTTCCTTATGCTTTCCTCAGAAAAGCAGGTGTCAGTGGAAACTCAGCGCAAAAAATGCTGAACGGTGAAGCGGTACAAATCAACCTCCGGCAACTGACTGCCCTCTGCCAACATCTGGACTGCACACCCAACGACCTTTTCGCCCGACGCGACCTGCAACCTTCGCCTGGACATCAACTCAATAAAATCCAAGATTTGCAGGCACCATTGGTGAATCCCAAAGATTTCTACAAAGACAAAAGTCTGGAGGAGCTGAGGGTGATGGGGAATTTATAAATATCAGGTACGATTATGAAAACAATTTTACAAATTATCACACTTTTAGTTTCTGTTTTATTCTTTGCGCAAACAGAAGAAAAAGGTGTTGTTGACCTGGGTCCAAATCAAAAAGAAATTAATCAGCGACAAGATAGACAAAGGAATTATTTGTTGAACTTTCTTGATGCGACCTATGAGAAAAGAGATGGAATCTATCTCTTAACTGAAAAGGAAACTAAAGAAGGTCAAACTCTGGAAATCTCTGACTTGCCAACTTTTACAGGAAAAGACCTCGAAGAAATCAAAATTATTCAAAACGGGAAGTTTAGGCCATTTTTAGAAATTTATTTTAAACCAAGGGCTCAACATTATTTTTCGCATTTGATTTCAAAAAATGCAGGAAACGGATTCGCGACGATAGTTGATAAGAAAATTATTATGATGACGCCTGTAGAAAAGGAAATGTCCAAACGTTATATTAGAGTGATTGGTCTTTATGATTTTGAGCAAGTCAATAAATTAAAAAGTTAATTAGAAAAATAACGGTGTAAAATCTCCCCGCTGGCGCCAGCGAAAAAGGCTCAATACCGATGCCTCGTAGAGGCCAATTGTTAATAGCATTCGCAAAGACAGTTTGTAAAAAAGCGCCGTAGGTGTGACCTGTTGATATGGTGCATAACAGGTCGCACCTACGGCGTTTTCTTTCGCTGATTCAATTTGTTTCTATTAACAGGTTGCCTTTACAAGGCTTTTGGCTTATGTAGTATTTTATTATCAACGTCCAAATATTACCAAAGAAAGGAAAGGACTTTACATCATCTATGTTAAAAGCAAACTATTTGTACCAAGCCATCAAATATTTACATACTTTTGCCGAAATTTAAAATAAAAAAAATAATCGTGAAAAAATTAATTTTAGGCCTTAGCGTCATAGTGTTTTCAATCAGCTGTAGCTCAAATAATGATGATGATGTACCGACTGATCCAGTGGTAGAAATACCGGTTTTGCCTACCAAACTTTCCTTCAGCACAGATACTCCTGCAACCATCAAATACAATGGGAATAAAATAGCAGAAATCTCGTTCATTGATGGTAAGTACGTTTATGAGTACACTGGCAATCTCATTACAAAAATTGTTGAATATAATGGTGCCGGAGTAAAGGAAATAACTACAGATTTCTCTTACAGTAATGATAAACTGGTAAAAATGGTAGCCGTAGAAACTAATTCTACAAAAACAACCACTTATTCTTATCCTGATGCTAATAGTATCAGTTTTATTGAGACCAGAAATTATACTTCGGCGGGCACACCTCAAGTGGATAAGGATGTTACCACTTTAACATTGAACAATGGAAATATCTTGGGTGAAGAAACTACCTATTCCCACAATAATTCTGTAGCGGGCAAAATCTCCTCCACATATACCTACGATGATAAAAAGAGTGTCTATTCCAATGTTCTTGGATATGATAAGATAATAGCTTACAATTATTCTACAATGGACGATAATACTGCAAGCAAGAACAATCTTTTAACAAAAAATCAGACGAATACAACAGTCTCAGGCAGCGTAAGTAAGTATAAAAATGTGAATACAATTACCTATTCTTCTGCAGGCTATCCAACGCAAATTATGACCAAACAGTATGACGGAAATAACCAGCTGAACGATAGTTACAGCATTTCTTACGAATACAACAAATAGCATCATTTCAATGTTGCGCAGTCAATGTTGCTTGGTCGTTAAACCATAAAACCAAAAAAGCCACCTCAAAATCTGAGGTGGCTTTAACATTCTTAAATTCAAAACTTACTTCCTGCTATAATATCCAAAATACAGGCAACTGCTTTGGAGACTTTTGTAGGTGGCCGTCTGGCTGTAGTTGGCTTTCAACTGGGCAAAGGCGGTTCTGTATTTTTCGTTTTTGGTTTTGTTGAAGAGCAGTTCCTGTTGCTTGGACTTCTCATCATAGTTAGGGTCGTTGTAATTTATCTTCAGAGGGTTGTTGGCTTCCCATTGGTAATATTTTCCTTGCTCGGCGCTTGCCATCTGGAAGAGGATTCTCGCCTGGTTGTCTTTGTCTTTTGAAAGGTCCAAGGCTTTTTTGTAATAGTTGATGGCGAGGTCAAAGTTGTCCGGTTCTACATAACTTCGACTGGAGAAATTCTTGTAGTACAGATAAAACGGCGACTGCAACTCGTTCCCAAACTGAAACTTCGGACCGTTGTAATTATCAACATCCATCACAAAGATTTCCCGGAAATAGCCTAAAACAGAAGTGTTGTAAAGCAGATTCCCCAAAAGCTGATTCGCCAGTCTGGCTTTGTCATCATTGCCTTTCCCGATATTCTCCAGCTGAATCACAGTGTCTGCAAGTTCTATCTTGTTCATATTATTTTTGATGAATGGGAAGTTGGAAAGACCTTCTGCCTTCATCGTTTCCTCCGGCTTGCTCTGGAAACTTTCCCAAACGTTGTACCCGAAAACCAGACTCGAGATATTATTAAAACCATTATAAACGCCATTCTCGAAAGTCATTGGCTTCTGAGAGTAGACCTTGCCTTCTTCTTTCCATTCGCCCACCATTCTTGGGATGCCTTTGTAGTTTTTGGCTTTGGCGTAATATTCTTTCGCTGTTTTGAAATCTGCCAGTCGCATCGCGCGGTCACCATATATGACATTGAAGAACGACTCCGGGTCGGCAATGTCTTCCATTTTCTTCACCAGATATTTTTCGAAAGCCGTTTTGTTAGGTTTTTTATAAAACGCTTCTACTTTTTTCACAAGGTCAGAATTCGGGTTGTACTGCAGGTCAGAAAGGCTGTTGTTCATAAGAAAAGATTTGGCATCTTCCTTCTGAATAAAATAACGGTTGGCCAGGATATCTATTACAAAATCCTTGGTGGAGGGCAGTGATTCCCAATTTCGGGTTTGGGGCTTCTGGTCAAAGACTGGTCCGTATTTTTTCATCAGCGTATCTTCAAACGCTGGCGTGATGGTAGGTTGCGACACAATCTCGTTCAGCATCTTGAATTTCTCTATCTCTGCCAGATAGTTTTGGTCCGTGGTTTTGATTTGAGACAAGATAGCCTGACTGCCTTTGTAATCGGTATTCAGGAACTTGATGTAGGCTTCGCAAAGTTGCCAGAATTCGTCTGCGCCTTTTTTATTTTTGGCAAGGACGATGGTTGCTTCCAAATCTCTAGCGAAGTCTTTGCTTTCCTGAGCGTAATTGTCCGGGGCATAAACGGGCAGTCTTTTGTTGCGGAAGTGGTCACAGTCTTTGTCGTTGCAATAAGGATTCACAACCAGATAATTTCTTTCCAGCTGGTTGATGGCGCGCACGGTCAAGACCTTTAGGATATCAGATTCTGTGTTGTTGGCGATCATCTTGTTCATAATCGGAACCGGATTGTTGAACGAGTTATAGGCCAAAAGGAAATACGCCATATTCTTGTCTTCCGGCGTTTTGGTCTGTGCTAAGATTTTGTTGAAGTCTTTATCCGTTGCCAAAAACATCGAATTGTAGGCACTTTCTTTCTTATTCTTGGTATTCTTGAAGACCTGGAAAAAATCCCAGTTGGCTTTGTCGAATTGTTTCATTCCACGTTCGGCACCTGCTTTTTGGTCCAGCGCGTAGTAGTACATATGATTCTTCAGCTTCAGCGGCTCCACGTAGGCTTGGAAAGCATCAATAGCGGTTTGGTATTTTCTGTTGTAGTGATTAAAACGGACAATTTGATAAGCATATCTCAACTTGATTTCCGGATTGCTGGTCGCTTTGTAAAGTGAAATCAAGGCGCTGTTGGTCTTCGCATAATTGAGTTGCGTCGCGTTTTTGTCTGTAGATTCACTTGTCCGATAAGAATAAGCATCGGGCGTAGCGACATAATTGATGCGCATATAAGGCTCCATATATTTTGCCTGAATCAGATAATCCATCGCTTCCTGATATTGGGTATAAAAACCTTTCCCCAATTTCTGAAACAGCGGATGCGTGAGCTGACCTTTCTTGATATTATTCAGATGTTTGATGTCCACTTTGGTTACCAAGGCATTGGTTTCTTCGTAAGTCAGTTTGTTGTCGAAGTATTTCACCCAGGCTTCGATATTTTCGTCAGGGATATTTTTATCCGCTCTGCCATTGTAATCGTAGCCATAGAAGTAACTGCTGTAGGTCAAAAGAAAAGGTTCGTAGGTTTTGTCGTGAATGATTTCCTGTGCAAAGAGGTTGAAATATTCATAATCAGGATCGTACCACGAGCACGCATTGGAACTTTGCTGGAAACCAAGAAAGATGACGGCGGTTAGTAATAGTTTTTTCATTGGATTGATGTTTTAAGTTTGAACCACAAAAGGCACAAAAGGTTGATTTGATTTAAGTCTTGAAAAAGTTTACAAAGTCAATAGTGAAATTTCTTTTTGTGACTTTGTGATTTGATGATTCTATTTTAAAATATTTTTATAGTTTCTGGTAAATCGTTCGTCCAGATGATAATATATAAGGATAGGTTTGTAATCTAATTTTTCATTGATGAAATTAATACTTTCCAGAATATCTTTCTCAGGAATCTCCTCGACCTTGATTTTAAAACCTTTGTTGAGATACATCCCGAAATAGAAATCGTCCTTCAGAACTTCGAAGTTATTTTCATCAATCTTCCTGAAGTTTTTATTTTGCATCAATTCTTCTGCCGTTGATGCGTTGATCAGTTTTTTCTTTCCAACATGATTGGTCACGATTCCCCAGGAGTAGATTGGCAATGCGATATCCAGTTTTACAGGATAATCCTGAAGGTTTTTCAGATAAGATTTCAAGGTCTTTACATCCAAAATCGAATTCTGAACTTGATTTTCCAATGGGGAAGAAGTAGCGTAGCACATCAGATACATTTTTTCCACCGGCGGAATTCCCGTTTGCAGTTTATCTTTCACCTGATGAAGTCTCAGCGTGCAGGTCACATTCTTCTTCGATACTTTTTTGAGTGTTTGCAGAAATTTGAAATAATCGGTTTTTGTAGAAACCGTCCAGTCGCTGTCAATTTGGATTTCATTTTCCAGATTAAGATGATGATTGTTTTTAATCCTATTAATATGCTGATTGATTTGATGAGCTAAAAGCTCGATTTCGTTTGTTTTGATATTAAACCAAGTTTCATTGGTAATAAAAATAACAGGAACGATTTTTTTACCGATGGAAAAATCTTTGTCCACAGCAATCACGCCGACATCCAAAAACTGATTGTTCTCTTTCACTACATCGAAAAAGCGGATGTAGAGATTCGGGGCTTTGCTATTGTTTAAGGTTTGCTTTTCATTCTCAGTCAAACTTAGTTTGGAACGCCAATAGTAAAAACCGTAGTCATTATTAACCTCGGTTTTAGAACAACTGGTAATTAATAAAATACAAAAGAGCAGCTGCAAAGTTCTTTTCATGGAAATCTGTTATTAAGGATCATTAATATTAATCATTAAAATGAAAAGGTAAAAGAAATTCCGTGAAAATAAAATTCAATATTGCTTTGCTCCGAATGTTTAACTTTGAAAACAAAAAAATGAACAATAAAAATTTGTTTGAAAGATTCTCGAATTGGGCGACTGCTTTTACGGGTAGTTCTTACGCATTTATAGGTGCGGTAGTAATTGTGATTCTTTGGGCGGTAACAGGTCCTGTTTTCAAATACTCCGAAACCTGGCAGCTTGTCATCAATACCGGGACAACTATTATCACCTTCTTAATGGTTTTCTTAATTCAAAAAGCACAGAATAAAGACGGAAAGGCTATTCAGCTCAAACTAAATGAACTCATCGCAGCCAGCAGACAGGCCAGCAACAGAATGGTTGATATAGAAGATCTTACCGAAAAAGAACTGGATCAGCTACATGATTACTTTGTCAAAATTGCAGAATTGTCCAAACAGGCAGAGAATATCCATAAATGTTATTCGATAGATGCCGCTGTGAAAAAACATAAGAATAAATATCAGGAAAAAAGTCAGGAATTGTAAATCCGCTATTCAAATCATACTTTGTAAGAGAATATTTTGCCAAAATCCCGTAACTCACAAATTATCAAATAATTTCCGAATAAATATTTGTCAATATAAAAAATATTCATACATTTGCACACTCATTTTAGGGAAAGAGTATGCCTATTTCAGACATAGAATATGACGAAAACCGCTAAAATGTAAGTTTTAATATAATAGATATATATAAATAATGTCAGGTATTATTGGAAAAAAAATCGGGATGACATCTCTGTTTGACGAGAACGGCAAAAACATGCCTTGTACCGTTATTCAAGCAGGTCCGTGCTCGGTTTTACAGGTCAGAACCGAAGAGGTTGACGGATATGTTGCCGTTCAACTAGGTTTCGATGACAAGAGTGAGAAGAACGTTGGTAAAGCGTTAGCTGGTCATTTTAAAAAGGCTGGTTCAACTCCTAAGGCTAAGTTGGTAGAATTCAGAAATGCATTCGAGCACGAAGTTAAAATAGGAGACACAGTGGAAGTTAACATGTTTGCAGAAGGTGAATATGTGGATGTAACAGGAACTTCTAAAGGTAAAGGATTCCAAGGTGTTGTTAAAAGACACGGTTTTGGAGGTGTAATGCAGGCAACTCACGGACAGCACAACAGACTTAGAGCTCCAGGTTCTATCGGTGCGGGTTCAGATCCATCTAGAGTATTCAAAGGGATGAGAATGGCAGGCAGAATGGGAGGTGATCAGGTAACTGTTCAAAACCTTCAGGTGTTAAAAGTTGATGAGGAACAAAATCTTTTAGTAGTAAAAGGTGCTATTCCGGGAGCGAAAAATTCTTATGTAATTATCAAGAAATGGAACTAGTAGTATTAAATACATCAGGAAAAGAAACCGGAAGAAAAGTAACTCTTGACGAAACAGTTTTCGGAATTGAGCCAAATCAGCACGCGGTTTACTTAGAAGTAAAACAATATCTTGCTGCACAGCGTCAAGGTACTCATAAGTCTAAAGAGAGAAGCGAGATTACTGCTTCTACTAGAAAACTTAAAAAGCAAAAAGGTTCAGGTTCTGCAAGATATGGTGATATTAAGTCGCCAACTTTCAGAGGTGGAGGTAGAGTTTTTGGTCCAAAACCAAGAGACTACAGATTCAAATTGAACAAGTCTTTGAAAAGATTAGCTAAAAAATCTGTTCTTTCTCAAAAATTGAAAGATAACAGCGTTAGAGTTTTAGAGAATTTCAATTTTGATGCTCCTAAGACCAAAGAATTCATCACTTTGTTGGATGCTTTGACTCTTACAGGTAAGAAATCATTATTCGTACTTCCTGAGTCTAACAAGAATGTATATTTATCTTCAAGAAACTTACCTAAGACTAAAGTTTTGAATTATAATGAGATTTCTTCTTATGATTTAATCAATGCAGGTGAGATTATCTTCTTGGAAGATGCAGTAGAAAAATTTCAGGAAAACTTAAAGAAATAAATCAATGTCACTAATTATTAAACCAATCATTTCAGAAAAAGCCAACTATCTTACTGAGTTAAGAGGTGCTTATTCTTTCTTAGTTGCTCCAAAAGCAAACAAGATCCAGATCAAGGGTGCAATTGAAGCACACTACGGTGTAAAAGTAGCTGACGTTAGAACGATGATTTATGCGCCTAAGGTTTCTACTAAAAATACAAAAAAAGGACTTCAAGTTGGGAAAACCAATAAATTGAAAAAAGCAGTGGTAACACTAGCTGCTGGAGAAGTTATTGATATTTTTGCAACTAATTAATTAATTATAAATAATAGTAATGTCTGTTAGAAAATTAAAACCTATCACCCCAGGACAGAGATTCAGAGTTGTAAACAACTTTGAGGAAATTACTACCAACAAACCGGAGAAATCTCTAACAGTTGGTATTAGTAAGTCAGGTGGACGTAACCAAACTGGTAAAATGACCATGCGTTACACCGGCGGTGGACACAAAAAGAAATACAGAATTATCGACTTCAAAAGAAATAAATTCGATGTTGAAGCAACGGTAAAAACTGTAGAATATGATCCAAACAGAACTGCTTTCATCGCTTTGGTGGAGTATGCAGACGGAGAGAAGAGATATATCATCGCTCCAAACGGGATCAAAGTTGATCAGAAAATTGTTTCTGGAGACAATGTAGAGCCTAATGTAGGAAACGCAATGAAATTGAAAAATATTCCATTGGGTACAGTGATCTCTTGTATCGAATTGAAACCTGGACAAGGTGCAATTATGGCGAGAAGTGCTGGTTCTTCAGCTCAATTGACTTCTAGAGATGGAAAATATGCCATCGTTAAATTGCCTTCTGGAGAATCTAGAATGATTCTTACAGAATGTATCGCAATGGTTGGTTCTGTTTCTAATTCAGATCATCAGTTAACTGTATCAGGAAAAGCTGGTAGAAGCAGATGGTTAGGTAGAAGACCTAGAACAAGACCAGTAGTAATGAACCCTGTAGATCACCCAATGGGAGGTGGTGAAGGACGTTCTTCTGGAGGTCACCCAAGATCTAGAAACGGTATGCCAGCTAAAGGTTACAAAACTAGAAAGAAAAACAAAGCGTCTAACCGTCATATCATATCTAAACGTAAATAATTATGGCAAGATCACTTAAAAAAGGACCATTTATTCATCATACTTTAGATAAAAAGGTTCAGGCAAATATCGAGTCTAATAAAAAGACTGTAATCAAAACTTGGTCTAGAGCGTCTATGATCTCTCCAGACTTCGTAGGTCAAACTATTGCTGTACACAACGGGAAATCTTTTATCCCTGTTTATGTCACTGAGAACATGGTTGGACACAAGTTAGGCGAATTTTCTCCGACAAGATCTTTCAGAGGTCACGGTGGTAACAAAAATAAAGGAGGTAGATAATCATGGGATCAAGAAAAAGAGAAAGTGCATTAGCACGTAAAATAGCAAACCAAGATGTGGCAAAAGCGTTACACAACGATTGCCCTTCTTCTCCAAGAAAAATGAGATTAGTTGCTGATATCATTAGAGGAGTAGAGGTAGAAAGAGCTCTATCTATCCTTAAGTTTTCAAAGAAAGGTGCTTCTGAGAAATTGGAAAAAGTATTACTTTCTGCGATTGCTAACTGGCAAACTAAAAACGAAGGTGCTGACATCGAGGAAGCAAACCTTATCGTTAAAGAAATATTCGTGGATAGTGCAAGACAATTGAAGAGACTAAGACCAGCACCGCAAGGTAGAGGTTACAGAATCAGAAAGAGATCAAACCACATTACACTAATCTTAGGTACTAAAAATTAATTCAAGGTATGGGACAGAAGACAAATCCAATTGGTAACAGATTAGGTATCATCAGAGGATGGGATTCTAACTGGTTTGGTGGTAAAAACTACGGTGACAGAATCGCTGAAGATTACAAAATCAGAAGATACCTTGAAGCAAGATTATCTAAAGGTGGTATTTCAAAAATATATATTGAGAGAACACTTAAATTAGTAACTGTAACTATCACAACTGCTAGACCAGGTTTAATCATCGGGAAAGGTGGACAAGAAGTTGACAAACTAAAAGAAGAGTTGAAAAAATTGACTGGAAAAGATATCCAAATCAATATTTTCGAAATCAAGAGACCTGAGCTAGATGCAGTACTTGTTGCTGACAGCATTGCTAAGCAAATCGAAAACCGTATCTCTTACAGAAGAGCTGTGAAAATGGCAATCGCTTCTACAATGAGAATGGGTGCAGAGGGAATCAAAGTTCAGATTTCTGGAAGATTGAACGGTGCTGAGATGGCTCGTTCCGAAAACTTCAAAGAAGGAAGAATCCCATTATCTACTTTCCGTGCAGATATCGATTATCACATCGGTGAAGCATTGACTCAGTACGGTAAACTAGGAGTGAAAGTTTGGATTATGAAAGGAGAAGTGTATGGTAAAAGAGACCTTACTCCACTTGTAGGACAACAGAAAAAAGGACCTTCTGGAGGACGTAATGACAGAAATGACAGAGGCGGGGACAGAGACAACAGAGGAGGAGATAGAAAACCAAGAAGAAATAATTAATAAAATTTTAGAGGACAGTTTTTAAATGACCGTTACTTTTTTAAAATCTAAATTCTAAAATCTAAAATTTAAAATTATGTTACAACCAAAAAGAACCAAATTCCGTAGAGTTCATAAGATGAAAATGAAGGGGATTGCCCAAAGAGGGAATCAACTTGCTTACGGAACTTTCGGAATCAAAGCTACTGAAGGAGCTTGGGTTACTGCAAGACAAATTGAAGCGGCTCGTATCGCGGCTACAAGATATATGAAAAGAGAAGGTCAACTATGGATCAAAATATTTCCAGATAAGCCTATTACTAAAAAACCAGCCGAAGTAAGGATGGGTAAAGGTAAAGGTGCTGTAGAATATTGGGTAGCCGTAGTGAAACCTGGTAAAATTATGTTCGAAGTTGGAGGTGTACCTTACGATGTAGCAAAAGAAGCGCTTAGGCTTGCTGCTCAAAAGTTACCGATTGTTACCAAATTCGTAGTTGCAAACGATTTCGTTAAACCTCTATAATCTCTATTAAAATGAAAAACGCTGACATCAAAAATTTAAGCAAAGAGGATTTACAAAACCAATTGGCTGATGCTAAAGCTAACTATGCTAAAACAAAGCTAGCTCATAAGATCAGTCCACTTGAGAATCCAATCTTAATCAGAGATTTGAGAAGATCGATCGCAAGACTTAACACAGAGTTAACTAACAAACAATAATTCCTTTTTACAATGGACAGAAATTTAAGAAAAGAAAGAATCGGAATAGTTTCCAGCAATAAAATGGAAAAAACTATTGTTGTTAGTGAAACTACGAGAGTAAAACATCCAATGTACGGTAAATTCGTTTTGAAAACGAAAAAATATACCGCACACGATGAGAACAACGAGTGCACAGAAGGAGATACAGTTCTAATTACTGAAACTAGACCTTTGAGCAAAAGCAAGAGATGGAGATTAGTAAGAATCATAGAAAAAGCTAAATAATGTTACAAACCGAATCAAGACTAAAAGTTGCTGATAACACAGGTGCGAAAGAGGTACTAGTGATCAGAGTTCTAGGTGGTACTAGAAGAAGATATGCTTCAGTTGGTGATAAAATCGTTGTAACTATCAAAGATTCTACACCATCAGGTAATGCAAAAAAAGGACAAGTATCTAAAGCAGTTGTAGTAAGAACTAAAAAAGCAGTTAGAAGAAAGGATGGATCTTACATCAAATTCGAAGACAATGCTTGCGTACTTCTTAACGCTGCTGGAGAAATGAGAGGAACACGTGTTTTCGGACCGGTTGCTCGTGAGTTGAGAGACAAAGAATATATGAAAGTGATTTCATTAGCTCCTGAAGTACTTTAATTTTAAAATTTTAAGAAAATGACAAAAGTTAAAATAAAAAGAGGAGATAATGTACTGGTTACTACTGGAAAAAATAAAGGTAGTAAAGGAGAAGTTCTTGAAGTTATCAAAAAAGAAGGTAAAGATCCAAGAGTAGTGGTTGCAGGTATCAACATCGTGAAAAAACACGTTAAGCCATCTGCTTCTAACCCTCAAGGTGGAATTGTAGAAAAAGAAGCGTCTTTGCATATTTCAAACGTAGCACTTGTTGACAAAAACGGGAAAGCTACTAAGTCTGGAACTAAAGTAGAAGGTGATAAAAAAGTAAGAGTAGCTAAAACTACCGGTGAAACTTTATAATTAAATTACGATGGAATATATAGTAAGACCAAAACAACAATATAAAGAGAAAATTGTTCCTGCAATGATGGAAGAATTTGGGTACAAATCTGTTATGCAGGTTCCTAAATTATTGAAAATCGTTGTAAGCCAAGGACTTGGTGCAGCTGTTCAAGATAAAAAAATCGTTGACTATGCTGTAGAAGAATTGACTGCAATCACTGGACAAAAAGCTGTTGGTACTTTATCTAAAAAAGATGAGGCTGCTTTCAAACTAAGAAAAGGAATGCCAATCGGAGCTAGAGTAACTCTTAGAGCTGATAAAATGTATGAATTCTTAGATAGATTAACTTCTTCAGCGCTTCCAAGAATTAGAGATTTTTCTGGAATCAAAGCTGACGGGTTCGATGGTAGAGGTAATTATAACTTAGGTATTACTGAGCAAATTATCTTCCCAGAGATTGTTATCGATAAAGTGAAAAAAATCCAAGGGATGGACATCACTTTCGTAACATCTGCGAACACTGATAAAGAAGCTAAAGCATTATTAACTCACTTCGGTTTACCGTTCAAAAAGAACTAAGAAATGGCTAAAGAATCAATGAAAGCGCGTGAGCGCAAAAGAGAAGCTACTGTAGCTAAATATGCTGAAAAAAGAAAAGCTTTGAAAGAAGCTGGAGATTATGATGCACTACAGAAGTTACCTAAAAATGCTTCTCCTGTAAGATTACACAACAGATGTAAATTGACAGGAAGACCAAGAGGATATATGAGAACATTCGGTATTTCCAGAGTAACTTTCCGTGAAATGGCAAACAATGGTCTTATCCCAGGCGTGAAAAAAGCTAGTTGGTAAGCAATTAAAATTTTTACAGCTGACTTCTATATTTTTATAAGTCAGCTGTATTTTAATAAATAGAGGACAAAAGTAAATCGACCTGAGAGCAAAATAAAAAATTAAATATTATTATTTTTTTTGTACTTTTGCACCCGCTCAGAAAAACTATTATTTCTCTGAGAGGCAAATTTTCGTTTTGACGATATTTATTAGAATAAAAATAATCAAAGTGACAATTAAGTTGTTCAGATACTGGAGGTGAAGAGATCAGGTGAAGAAACATTCGGAACCTATAAGTCTTTAATCTTCAAGTCTTTTCAATACTGGTTGTCATAAACCAATAATTTTAAAATTAAGAAATGGTAACAGATCCAATTTCAGATTTCCTAACAAGAGTAAGGAACGCACAAAGCGCAGGCCACAAAGTGGTGGAAATTCCTGCATCGAAAATCAAAAAAGAGATTACGAAAATTCTTTTTGACCAAGGTTACATCTTGAACTTCAAGTTCGAAGAGAGCGCGGTACAAGGAACAATCAAAATCGCTTTGAAGTATGATAAGCAAACCAGCAAACCAGCTATCAAGTCTATCCAAAGAGCTTCTAGACCAGGTCTTCGTCAGTACAAAGGTTCGGAAGAACTTCCAAGAGTACTAAATGGACTAGGTGTAGCTATCATCTCTACCTCTAAAGGAGTGATGACAGACAAAAGAGCTAGACAAGAGAAAGTGGGAGGTGAAGTAATTTGCTACGTATATTAATTTTTTAAAACAAGGAAAATGTCAAGAATTGGTAAAGCAATTATAGAAGTTCCTGCTGGTATTACAATTTCTCAAAAAGATAATGTTGTAACAGTTAAAGGTCCAAAGGGTGAATTAACTCAGGAGCTTACAGGAGGAATCAGCTTCTCACAAGAAGACGGTGTACTTACGTTCACTCGTCCTTCTGACTCAAAAGAACATAAAGCGCTTCACGGTTTGTACAGAGCGCTTGTCAACAATATGATTGTTGGTACTACTACAGGTTTCACTAAGCAATTAGAACTAGTAGGAGTTGGATACAGAGCATCTCACAACGGTCAAAGATTAGAATTGGCTCTTGGATTCTCTCACGGTATCGTATTGGAACTTCCAAAAGAAGTGACATTGGATACGTTGACTGAAAAAGGGAAAAACCCGATCATTACATTATCTTCTTACGATAATCAACTTCTTGGAATGGTAGCTGCGAAGATCAGATCTTTCAGAAAACCTGAACCTTACAAAGGAAAAGGTGTGAAATTCGTGGGCGAAATCATTAGAAGAAAAGCCGGTAAATCTGCATAAAATTTAAGAAAATGGCATTAACAAAAGTTGAAAAACGAAACAGAATCAAAAGAAGAGTAAGAGGGAAGATTTCCGGATCTGCATCATTACCAAGATTATCTGTATATAAGAGTAATAAAGAAATCTACGCTCAATTGGTAGATGACAAAGACGGTAAAACATTAGTTTCTGCTTCTTCTAGAGAGAAAGGAGTAGACGCTAAAGGAACGAAAGTAGAAGTATCTGTAGCAGTTGGTAAAGCTATCGCAGCTAAAGCTAAAGCAGCAGGTATCGAAAGTGTTGTATTTGATAGAAATGGTTTTGTGTATCATGGTAGAGTGAAAGCTCTTGCTGACGGTGCTAGAGAAGCAGGTCTTAAATTCTAATTTAAAAATTCAGAAAACATGGTAGATAGTAATATAGAAAGAGTTAAACCTGGAGGATTAGAATTAAAAGATCGTCTGGTTGCTGTTAACAGAGTAACTAAAGTAACCAAAGGTGGTAGAGCATTCGGATTTTCTGCAATTGTTGTTGTAGGAAATGAGGATGGCGTTATCGGTTACGGACTTGGTAAATCTAAGGAAGTTGCTTCTGCTATTGCGAAAGCGGTAGAAGATGCTAAGAAAAACTTAGTGAAAGTTCCTGTAATTAACCATACAATCCCTCACCAAACTTCTGCAAGATATGGTGGTGCTGATATCTTCTTGAGACCAGCTTCTCACGGTACAGGACTTATCGCTGGTGGTGCTGTAAGAGCGGTACTGGAGTCTGCAGGTGTGCATGATGTATTGTCAAAATCTAAAGGTTCTTCTAACCCACACAATGTTGTGAAAGCTACTTTCAACGCATTGTTGGATATCAGAAGACCAGAAGAGATTGCAAGAATGAGAGGAGTTTCTCTAAGTAAAGTGTTTAACGGTTAATCAATATAGCAATGGCAACAATCAAAGTAAAATTAGTTAGAAGTGCTATTAATCGTTCTAAAACTCAAAAAAGAACACTTGAAGCACTAGGATTTAAGAGACTTCAACAAGTTGTTGAACACGAAGCTACTCCTTCTATTTTAGGAATGATCGCTTCTGTAAGTCACTTACTAGAAGTTCAGAAATAAGAACAATAGACATAGAGAAAAGAGACTAGTTTTAGCGGTCTCTTATCTCTTATCTTTTAATCTATAATCTCACAATACAACAATGAATTTAAATAATTTAAAACCATCAGCTGGTTCTACATTCAGTACAAAAAGAATTGGTAGAGGCCAGGGAAGCGGATACGGTGGTACTTCAACAAAAGGACATAAAGGTCAAAAAGCTAGAGCTGGTTATTCTCAGAAAATCGGTTTCGAAGGTGGACAGATGCCTTTGCAAAGAAGACTACCTAAATTTGGTTTCAAAAATATTAATAGAAAAGAGTTTAGAGCAATCAATCTTGATACTATCCAAACTTTGATCGATACTAAAAACATCACTGGTGATATCACTAGAGACGTATTGGTAGAAAACGGTCTTGCATCTAAAAACGAATTAGTAAAAATCTTAGGAAGAGGTGACCTTAAATCTGGTGTTTCTATCTCTGCTGATAAATTTACTAAATCTGCTGAAGAAGCAATCAACAAAGCAGGAGGTAAAGCAATTACTCTTTAATTAATAACTAATGAAAGAATTTATACAAACACTTAAAAACATTTGGAGTTTAAAAGAGCTCAGAGACAAAATTCTCTTGACGCTTTCTTTGGTCCTTGTGTATAGATTCGCATCGTATGTTTCTCTTCCTGCAATTAATACGGCGGAAGTAGGAAACTTATTACAACATTACCAAAATCAAGGCGGGAACCAACAAGGGGCCGGCCTTTTGGGTTTATTGTCATCTTTCACAGGTGGAGCATTTAGCCGTGCTTCCATTATGGCATTAGGAATTATGCCATACATTTCGGCATCTATTATTGTACAGTTGATGGGGATGGCTATTCCTTATCTTCAGAAGTTACAGAAAGATGGCGAAAGTGGAAGAAACACTTTGAACCAAATTACCAGATGGTTGACTATCGGTGTTTGTCTTGTACAGGCACCTTCCTATTTGACATCGGTTACGCAATTTTTCTTGCCTTATTCACAGTTCTCATCAGCGTATTACATAGATCCAAACTCTGTGATGTTCTGGTTGCCAAGTATCATTATCCTGGTAGCAGGCTCTGTATTTGCAATGTGGTTAGGAGAGAAAATTACGGACAAAGGTATTGGTAATGGTATTTCTATTTTGATTATGGTGGGTATCCTTGCGGATCTTCCAACAGCTTTTTACCAAGAAGTTTTGACACAGAATGGTAAAGGTGGATTGGGAAGCATTATGATTTTGGTAGAAATTGTATTTTGGCTATTGGTGATTTTATTAGCTATCGTTTTATCTGTAGCAGTAAGAAAAATCCCAATCCAGTATGTAAGTAGAGCTCAGGCAAGAGGTGGTGTAAACAGAAACTTGATGGATGGTGCTAGACAATGGATCCCATTGAAGGTGAATGCCGCGGGTGTAATGCCAATCATCTTTGCACAGGCATTGATGTTTGTACCTGGATTACTTACGAAAGTTGATGAATCAAATACGTTTTTGGCTGGTTTCAAGAATGTTTTTAGCTGGCAGTACAACGTATTGTTTGCGTTATTAATTATAATTTTCTCATTTTTCTATACAGCAATCACTATTCCTGTAAATCAGATGGCTGATGATTTAAAGCGTAATGGTGGGCTTATTCCGAAGGTTAGACCTGGAAAAGAAACGGCAGATTACCTGGATGATATTTTATCCAAAATAACTTTGCCCGGTGCAATATTTTTGTCTATCTTTGCAGTCCTTCCGGCAGTAGTGCACGGAGCGTTTGTTCAAACAGATAGATTTGCTCTCTTTTTTGGGGGTACATCGTTGTTAATTATGGTTGGTGTTATCTTAGATACCGTTCAACAAATTAATACTTATCTGCTGAACCATCATTATGATGGGTTGATGCAATCTAAATTATCAAGATCATCAAACCTTTAATAGAATAAATGGCTAAACAGAAACATATAGAACAAGACGGCGTGATTACGGAAGCACTTTCCAACGCGCAGTTCCGTGTAGAGCTAGAGAATGGGCATGTTTTAATTGCCCATATTTCTGGTAAAATGAGAATGCATTATATAAAACTCTTACCTGGAGACAAGGTAAGACTCGAACTCTCTCCTTATGACTTGACTAAAGGGAGAATAACTTTTAGATATTAAAATTAACAAAATGAAGGTTAGAGCATCTATCAAAAAAAGAAGTGCTGATTGCAAAATTGTACGCAGAAAAGGCGTACTATTCGTAATCAACAAAAAGAACCCTAAATTTAAACAAAGACAAGGTTAAGAACCGCAATTAAATTATGGCGAGAATTTCAGGTATTGATTTACCAAAGAACAAAAGAGGCGTTATCGGTCTTACTTACATCTACGGTGTTGGAAGAAGTACTGCTTCAGAAATTTTGAAAAACGCTGGAATCAGCGAAGACAAGAAAGTCAACGAATGGAATGACGATGAATTGGCAGCAATCAGAGGTTATATCTCAGACAACGTAAAAGTTGAAGGAGAATTACGTTCTGAAGTGCAATTGAACATCAAGCGATTGATGGACATTGGATGCCAACGAGGAATACGTCACAGACTAGGACTACCTTTAAGAGGCCAGAGAACGAAAAACAACTCTAGAACCCGTAAAGGAAAGAGAAAAACAGTTGCTAACAAGAAAAAAGCAAGTAAATAATCGTTAGGAATTATGGCAAAACAAACTAAAGTAGTTAAAAAAAGAAAAGTAAAAGTTGAGGCTATTGGTGAAGCGCATATTCAAGCTTCTTTCAATAATATCATCATTTCTTTAACAAATAAAGCAGGAGAAGTTATCTCTTGGGCTTCTGCCGGTAAAATGGGTTTCAGAGGTTCTAAAAAGAATACTCCATTCGCAGCTCAAATGGCTGCAGAAAACTGTTCTCAGGTAGCTTTCGAAGCTGGTCTTAGAAGAGTCAAGGTGTTTGTAAAAGGTCCAGGTGCTGGTAGAGAGTCTGCAATCAGAACTTTACACAACTCTGGTATCGAAGTAAGCGAAATCGTTGACGTGACTCCTATGCCACACAACGGATGTCGTCCACCTAAAAGAAGAAGAGTTTAATTTTTAGAATTTACCCATTATGGCAAGATATATTGGACCTAAAACAAAAATTGCTAGAAAATTTGGTCAGGCAATTTACGGAGACGATAAAAACTTCGAAAGAAGAAAAAATCAACCACCAGGACAACATGGTGTAAACAAAAGAAGAGGTGCGAAAAAATCTGAGTACGCTGTACAGTTGATGGAAAAGCAAAAAGCTAAGTACACGTACGGTATCTTAGAAAAACAATTCGCAAATCTTTTTGATAAAGCTCATAGAAGCAAAGGTGTAACAGGGGAAGTCCTTTTGCAACTTTGTGAATCAAGATTGGATAATGTAGTTTACAGATTAGGTTTTGCTAAAACAAGATCTGGAGCTAGACAATTGGTTTCTCACAGACACATTACTGTGAACGGAGAACTGGTTAACATCCCTTCTTATTTGCTAAAAGCAGGTGACGTGATCGCAGTTAGAGAGAAGTCAAAATCTCTTGAAGTGATTGCTAGCGCTTTAGCATATAAAACCAATTATGAGTGGTTACAATTCAATGACGAAAAACAAACTGGTACTTTCACAAGTGCACCTGAGAGAATTCAAATCCCTGAAGATATCAAAGAACAGTTGATCGTCGAATTATACTCTAAATAATAAATTTTTCAAATTTTTGCTCAACCAGACTATGGCAATTTTAACATTTATAAAACCCGATAAAGTAATCCTATTAAACTCAACTGATTTTAAAGGTCAATTTGAATTCAGACCATTGGAACCAGGTTTCGGGCTTACTATCGGTAATGCATTGAGAAGAGTTTTACTTTCTTCTCTGGAAGGATATGCTATTTCATCTATCAAAATAGAAGGCGTAGAGCACGAATTTTCAACTATACCAGGAGTGATAGAAGATGTTACTGAAATCATTCTTAATCTTAAACAACTTCGTCTTAAAGCTAAAACAGAAAACCCGGGAAGTGAGCAGATTACTGCAAAAATCTCTGGTAAAAATGTAGTTACAGCTGGAGATCTAGGAGATTCAATCGTTAATTTTGAAATCCTTAACCCAGATTTAGTAATTGCTACTTTGGCTGAAGATGTGACGTTTGAAATTACTTTCAACGTAGAAAAAGGAAGAGGATATGTTCCGAGCGATCAGAACAAATCAAACAATGCTCCTATCGGAACTATTGCGATTGACTCTATCTTTACCCCTATCAAGAAAGTACAATATAGTATCGAAAATTATCGTGTAGAGCAAAAAACAGACTACGAAAAATTAGTATTGGATATCGAAACTGATGGATCTATCACACCTCAGAACGCTTTAACAGAAGCTTCTAAGATTCTGATCTATCACTTCATGTTGTTCTCTGATGAGAGAATTACACTAGAAACAGAGGCTGTAAAAGCTTCTATCCAATATGATGAAGAAACACTTCATACAAGACAACTTCTTAAGTCAAAATTAGCAGATATGGATCTTTCTGTAAGAGCCCTAAACTGTCTGAAAGCAGCTGAAGTAGAAACTCTTGGAGAACTGGTTTCTTTCAGTAAGTCTGATTTGATGAAATTCAGAAATTTTGGTAAAAAATCTTTAACAGAACTTGAAGAATTGGTTCACTCAAAAGGACTAAATTTCGGGTTTGATGTTGCAAAATATAAGTTAGACGCTGATAAATAATCCCTACAATGAGACACGGTAAAAAAATAAATCACTTAGGTAGAACAGCTCCGCATAGAAAAGCAATGCTTTCTAATATGGCTTGTTCACTAATTGAACATAAAAGAATCAACACTACTGTTGCTAAAGCGAAAGCTTTAAGAGTTTACGTGGAACCACTACTTACAAAAGCTAAAGAAGATACAACTCACAATAGAAGAACAGTTTTCTCTTACCTACAAAGTAAAGAAGCTGTTACTGAATTGTTCAGAACTGTAGCTCCGAAAATCGCTGAAAGAAATGGTGGATACACAAGAATCATCAAAACTGGCTTCAGAGCTGGTGATGCTGCTGATATGGCAATGATTGAATTGGTAGATTTCAATGATATCTACAATCCAAACGCAGAAGAGAAGAAAACAACTAGAAGAAGTAGAAGATCTACTGCAGCACCTAAGGCTACTGCAACTGTAGAAGCTTCTGAAGCTAAAGTTGAAGAAACTCCTGCTGCTGAAACTGCTACAGAAGAAAAAACGGAAGAATAAGAATTCTAAGTTTTTAAATACAAACCACCTCACTTCGAGGTGGTTTTTTTATTGTTACTCATCCCAATAGTTTACTTTTGTAAATATATATAACCTTAAAAATAGTATTAATGAAAGTAAACTGCAAAGATTTTCTCAAAATCCTATCTGTCGTCATCTTATGCTTTGGATTGTCTCCAAACATAGATGCACAAGCTAAAAACAGTGTTGTCAAATCTCCGGACAGAACAATTACCCTAGAAGTTGGAGCAAGTCAAGGTAAAGTGTTTTATAAAGTTTCGAAGAATGGAAAGTCTATTCTCAATGATTCCTATCTCGGTTTCGAATTGAAAGGAAGTTCGCTTAAAGATAATCTATCAATTCAAAAGATTTCTCATTCTAAGTTTGATGAAACCTGGTACCAACCTTGGGGCGAAGAAATCAACGTGAGAAATCATTACAATGAAATGAAAGTCTCAGTCAAAGAAACTTCAAAATTAGCAAGAGAATTTGTGCTTAATTTCCGGGTGTTTGATGACGGTTTCGGTTTCAGGTATGAGTTTCCCAAGCAAAAGAATTTAGATGAATTTGTCATAATGGATGAACTCACAGAATTCAATTTTGCTGATGACCACAAAACCTGGTCCATTCCTTACAATACGGAATTCTACGAAGGTTTGTTCAAGTCCAATCCCATTTCAAAGTTGGATACTGTGGCGACACCTTTGACAATGGAAACCAAAGACGGTTTATTCCTGACAGTTCATCAAGCCAATCTAACGGATTATGCAATGATGAATTTGGCCGGAGATAAGACCTCGACAAAACTAAAAGCTTACTTAACGCCTTGGGCCACCGGAGAAAAAGTGTTTGCAAAAGCGCCTTCCAACACACCGTGGAGAACAATCATTATTGCAAAATCTGCAGGAGATTTGATGTTGTCAAGATTGATGCTAAATCTTAACGAACCTAATAAACTCGGAGATGTTTCCTGGATTAAACCAGGGAGGTACATCGGAATCTGGTGGGCTATCCATATGGAAAAGTATACTTGGAAAGCCGGACCAAACCACGGAGCGAAGACTGAAAACGTTTTGAGATATATCGATTTCGCGGCAAAACATCACTTCTCTGGAGTTTTGGTAGAAGGCTGGAACAAAGGCTGGGAAGACTGGAAAGATTTCAAATTCTCTGAACCGTACCCGGATTTTGACATCAAGAAAATCAACGATTATGCGAAGTCCAAAAATGTCAAACTGATAGGCCACCACGAAACTGCCGGCAATACATTAAATTATGAGAGTCAGATGGATGACGCATTTGCGTACTACAAAAAATATGGCGTAGATATCGTAAAAACGGGTTATGTTGGCGGAAAATTAGACGGCAAACAGCCACACAGCAGCCAGTACGGCGTTCGCCATTACCGAAAAGTGATTGAAGAAGCGGCCAAGTATAAGATTATGATTGACAATCACGAGCCCGTGATGCCAACTGGTTTGCAAAGAACATTGCCGAATCTAATGACGCAGGAAGGCGTTCGCGGACAGGAATGGGATGCATGGTCAAAAGACGGCGGCAATCCACCGGAACACACCACGATTATTCCTTTCACAAGAGGTTTAGCCGGTCCAATTGACTTCACGCCAGGGACTTTCAACTTTACCAATCCAGTGTTGCCGAATACAAAAGTGCATACAACTTTGGCGAAACAGTTGGCATTGTCGGTGGTCATATACAGCCCGCTTCAGATGGCGTCTGATATGATTGAGAATTATGAGGACAATCCAGCTTTTGAGTTCATCACGAGTTGCCCCACAGACTGGAGCAAAACGGTAGTTCCTGATGCGACAATTGGTGATTTTGTCACGATTGCCAGAAAAGATAAAGCGTCTGAAAACTGGTTTTTGGGAAGTATCACCAACAAAGACGCAAGGACGGTAAAATTGGATTTGAAGTTTTTGGATACCAACACAAAGTACAAGGCTAAGATTTTCCGTGATGGAAAAGGGGCAGATTATGAAACCAATCCTTACCCCGTTATCATCGAAGAAAAAGAAGTGGACAGCAAAACGATTATGTCCGTTGACTTGGCCAGAAGTGGAGGCGTAGCAATTATTTTCACGAAGCTTTAATCGACACGTTATTTTTAACAGAAAAGCCACATAGCGGCGAACTGTTAGTAGAAAAAAGTCAACCAAAATAATTATAGCTCCAGAGGAGCGACCTGTAAAAACGAACGTATGTTTCATCCAAAACGTACGTGCCTTTTACTCAAAACGTACGTGCGTTTTCATGAAAAGATACGTGCGTTTTAGGGTAGTCCTGCAAACGGTCTGTTCATCGGACTTGCAGGAGGTCACTTTTTCGATTGAAATATCAATTAAAAATCAATAAAAGAGAGTAAGATTTCCTTGCTCTCTTTTGTTTTTTCTCATCAATAAAACCGTTAATTTTACGTTTTCAATTTTATTAAAAATAGTTATGAATTCAATTCGAAAGTTCACCTCTCTATATTTTTTGCTGATCTGTTTTATTGCTTATTCTCAAGCACCAGCTCCGGTTTACATGTTGCCTAAGATCAAATCCAGCATTACACTTCCTGTTTCGCTTCCGATTTCGGAAATTAATAATCTTATCAATCAGTCGGTGAAAGGTGTTTTGTACGAAGATCAATCTTACACCAATAACAATAATGATCAGTTCAAAGTCAAAGTAGAAAAGCAAGGTAATATCGCCATAAAAGCTTTGACCAATAACCGGTTGATGATTTCTGTTCCGCTAAAGATTTGGGCTGAGAAAGGTTACGGCACTTTGGGATATTACCTTTATAAAGACACGAATCTGAATGTCATTATGAATTTCATAACCAGTTTATCGGCAAGACCAGATTGGAAACTCGATACAAAAACTACGACAGCTGGTTTTGTCTGGACACAGAAACCAGTCTTGGATTATGGTAAAGTCAAGATTCCAATCACACCTTTGGTGGAAAATGTGTTGAAGGAACAGCAAGGGAAATTCACTACGGTTATTGATCAACAAATTAAAACTCAATTCAATCTTCAACCTTATTTGGTAATGGCCTGGAACCAGTTCTCCAAACCAATCAATGTTTCTGAGGAATATAAAACATGGCTGAAGATCTCTCCACAAAATACCTTTATGTCGCCGCTGCAGGTTTTTCAGGATAAAATCAAAACTACGATTGGGATTGATTTGTACTCAGAAACTTATGTGGGACAAGTGCCTTTGGCGTCAAAAGATGTCAGCACGATTCCGAATTTTACATTAAATCCGAATCTTCCGAATATCTTTAACCTGCAAACAACTGCCAATATCAGTTTTGATGAAGCGACAAAGCTAGCCAAACAACAGTTTCTCAATAAAGAATTTGCGATGAGCGGCGAAGATAAAAAGGTGAAAATTACCGATATCGCCGTTTATCAAGAAAAAGATAATATCGTGATAGAAGCGCAGACAACCGGCGAAGTGAACGGAATGGCTTTTATCAAAGGAAAACCTTATTACAGTGCGGAAGAACATAAAATAAAACTGAACGTCACCGATTTTAACCTTAAGACCAAGAACTTTTTCCAAAAAGCTTTGACGGTTTTATTTGAAGGGAAAATCCGAAGAATGATAGAGAAAGATTATGGCATTCCATTGCTTGATATCGAAAATGCTTCCAGAAAAAGTCTCACGGAGAACTTCAACAAAGAATATGTGAAAGGCATCAAATTGCAAGGTCAAGTGATTGATTTGAAACCAACTCAGTTTTTGTTATCCGAAAAATATATTACCATTGTTATCGATACAAAAGCACAATTGCAGATGAATGTTTCCGGATTGAGCTTTTAATAACGTTTGATAGTTTTCTTTATATTTTATTGATTATTATGCTGGGTATATTGCATATATTTGTCAGCAATTAAATTTAATATGAAGAAAACATTAACTCTGGCACTTGCTCTGGCTTATGTCTGCGGATTTTCCCAAGAATCCAAGGAACTGGCTCAACTGAAAAAGCAAACCAACGCCAACGTTACGATCAGTAACAGCACTTTCAACCCTAATTTTATTCTTTTTAAAGATTCTAAGGCCCTTCAGCTAAAAACTAATGGTGCTAAAGCTAAGTCTGCAGAATTTATAGCCCAGAATTTCAAAGCTTTGAATCTAAAATCATCCAATGAACTGGTTTTTGTAGATGAAACAACGGATAATTATGGACTGAAGAATGTGATTTATATGCAACAGCATCAAGGCATTCCTGTCTATGATGGTGTTCTGAAATTCCATTTCAACGCCAATGAAGATTTGACATCCATTAATGGAAACGCTCTTTCTAATATAAAACTGAGTTCCACTCCAGATATTTCTGCAGCAGAAGCAGAAAGCATTGCGAAAAGTCTGGTTACGGATCAGAATTTGAACCAGTCTAAAACACCTTTGGAAGCTCTGAAAACTAAGCTTTTGATTTTTCCTAAAAATCTGGCTCAAGGAGGTGTGGTTACACCTTACTTGGCTTACGAAGTCGAGGTGACTAATAAAAAAGATGTCAGAGAATTCCTTTTTATTAATGCTCATACGGGCGAATTGGTAGAACAATTCACAGGAATTCATCCCATCGATAGAAAATTATATGAAACCAACACCAATGCTTCTAACCTAAAATGGAAAGAAGGTGATGTTTTTCCAGGAACGCTCAGCAGTTGGCAGCAGAATGAAGTCGTGACATCAGAACACGTTTATAACTTTTTCAAAAATGCTTTTGGATATGTTTCTTATGATGCGGCGGATCACACGATGATCACGGTGAATAATGACCCGACAATTACTTGTCCTAATGCACGATGGAACGGAACTTATGCTGGATATTGCGACGGAACAGCCACGGATGATGTGATCGCACACGAATGGGGACACGCTTACACAGAATACACAAGTGGATTGATTTACCAATACCAGTCAGGCGCATTGAATGAATCTTACTCCGATGTTTGGGGAGAAACCATCGATTTGATTAATAATTATATGGATGAAGGCGAGAATCTTAATGTAAGAACCACTGCTTCATGCTCCGGTTCTCTACGTTGGAAAATGGGAGAAGATGCGACATCTTTCGGAGGAGCTATCCGTGATATGTGGAATCCAAATTGTAATGGACAACCTGCAAAAGTGTTAGATGCTAGTTACTATTACTGTGGAACAGCAGACAGTGGAGGAGTGCATACCAATTCAGGACCTACCAATCATTTATATGCGCTTCTTGTGGATGGTGGAACTTATAACGGTTACACGATCACAGGAATCGGATTTGTAAAGGCGGCTCATCTTTGGTGGAGAGCTCAGAAGAATTATTTGACGGCGACCAGTGACTTTACGAATTTCGCAGATGCTCTGGAGGCGTCCGCTAATGATTTGATAGGAATCAATCTTCAGGGATTATCTACAACTGCTACACCGGCAGGCTTATCTGGTCAAACCTTTGTCGCTGCGGATCTTCAGAATATTAAAAATGGAATTTTAGCAATGCAGCTAAGATCTTCCCCAGCAACGCAATGTAATTACCAACCGATTTTAAAAGCCGGTCCAGATCTATGTTCTATAGCAACATCTAATCCTTTGTTCAAAGAAGATTGGGAAAATGGTTTAGGAAACTGGACCGTGAGTAACATTCCAACGAAACCATCCACTTGGGAAGAGAGAAACTGGAGCGTAATAACTAATTTGCCCAAAGGAAGAACTGGTAAGGCAATATTCGGAACTGATCCTATCAACGGAGATTGTGCAAGCAATCTGCAAAACGGAATTCTGCGTCTGGAAAGTCCAACTATTACAATCCCATCTTTCACAGCAGGGAAATATGAAATGGCATTCAACCATTATGTGGCTACAGAAGCTACTTGGGATGGTGGAAATATCAAATACAGTCTGAATGGAGGAGCCTGGACATTATTGCCTGTAACTGCTTTCACGCAAAACGGGTACAATAGCTCGTTGGACGGAACTTCTCAAAATAATAATCCATTGAAGGGTCAAAGAGCATTTACTGGAACAGATGGTGGTTCTCTTAGCGGAAGCTGGGGACAAAGCGTCATCGATCTTTCTAAGATCAATGTGGTTGCAGGTTCTAATATCAAGTTCAGATTCGAAATGGGAACTGATGGTTGTAACGGTATAGATGGCTGGTATTTGGATGAGATTTATGTGTACAACTGTGCTACATTGGCTGTGGAAGATGCTCAAAAACAAAACTCAATCAGTGTTTATCCTAACCCGACTTCAGGATTAGTAACCATTCAAAATAAGAGCAACTCAAATCTGAAGAACCTTGAGATTTATAATATTGCAGGACAGTTGGTTCAAAAATTCAATGTGAGTAATGCTAAAAACGCTTCCTTGGATATGAGTCAATTGACAAATGGAACCTACGTTCTGAAAGTCGTTTCTGAAACAGAAAGTAATTCGGTGAAAGTTATCAAGAAATAATCTTTCGATTATAATCTATAAAAAATGCTTCTGATCATTCAGAAGCATTTTTATTTTAATGGAAGTTAAATTATAATTTTAAACTTTTAGATCTCAAATTAAAACTTCAACGCAGTTTCAAGGGATAATTCCATCATCGTTCTCAATGCTTGTTCTCTTTCATCAGCGGAGATTTGCTCATGGGTTGGGATGATGTCAGAAACTGTTAAAATGGTTGCTGCATTTTTCCCAAGGTGTTTTGCATTAGCAAAAAGCGCAAATGCTTCCATTTCTACAGCAGGACAATTGTGTCTCACCGCAATTTCCGGAATAGCAGGATCTTTCCTGTAGAAAATATCACTAGAGTGGATGTTGGTCGCTTTGGCATCCAAACCCAATTCTTTTGCGGTTTCATTAATCTTTTCAAATGCAATGCCTTGGTTTGATATCAAATCTTCTTCGATTCCCCAGGCAAATTTTGCATAAGTACTTTCACTTGCTGCATTCTCAACATTCAGAATATCGAATAATTTCAAATCTGTGGAATAAGCACCACAAGTTCCAATTCTGATGATGGTCTCAACTTCATATTCTGTAAACAGTTCAAAAGAATAGATACCGATACTTGGGAATCCCATTCCGCTTGCGCCAACGGTAATTTCTTTACCTTTATAACTGCCAGTATAGAAATAGATATTTCTCGTTTGGCTTACCAGTTTGGCATCAGTCAAATAATTATCAGCAATATATTTTGCTCTCAATGGATCGCCGGGCATCAAAACTGTTTTTGCAATGTCTCCTTTTTTAGCACTAATGTGAACACTCATTTTATGAATTTTTTTAAGACCGTGAATATAAAATTTATAATCTAATTACAGAAATCGATTAAGCTTAAATTTAATATTAAACCAAATCACTTTCAATGCAAATTCTTAATCTCAATATTTTTTTAATATGTTATCTTATTTATTCTTTAAGCAGAATGAATTTGAGTCTTTCGATACTATATCCTGACTATCATTACAAAAACAATATGGAATAAATACCGAAAATAGGTGCTCTTTTTTCGCTGTTAAAACGTAAATCTCAAAATTGTGTTTTACAAATAAGATACATTGTAAATCAAAATATTAAGTGAAATTATAATGGAATTATATCAGAAAAAATTCTATGCTTTTTTCGCATAAGGAAATTCAGAATTATATTTTTGAGAAACAAATAAGCCTGAACAGCTTAAAAATAAAAACACAACAAAGGGTTATATATGAGTTTTGGTATGCTTTTTCCGCTGGCATCTGTTTCTTTTTTTTGGAGAAAACGATTTAGCCACCTTACTTTGCTGAAATATTTCCTAATTTTTATTTTCCTTTTTTTCTCATCATTTATAAAGGCACAGCCTAAATTAATAAATGAAATTTTATCAATTGAAAAAGATGCGATTGGTAGTTTTGTTTCTGTTGATAAAATATTAATAGCCACTGGCTCTCTGGAAAAATCAAACCAAAATTTCCATAAAAGCAACACGGCTGATGGGTGGATAAATATGAAAATATTTTATGCCAGCTTTATCAGTGTAATAATAGCGTGCGTAATATTTCTAATATCTCGTAAGAAAAAAATATCTTTATATATAAATGATGTTAATATAGTTGATGATATCAAAGAAATTAATGAACAAGATTTAAATGATATTCTCAAAGAACCTATAAAAAACATTAATTTCATTACAGACGAAACATCAACTGCAATACTTAAAAAACTGACGAAATTTGAGAATTCGGATAAATATTTGAGAAAAGATATAAACCTCACTTGGCTTGCTAATCATCTTAATACCAATACTAAATATATTTCCGAAGTTATAAAAATTCATAGAAATAAAAATTTTAATAACTACATCAATGGGCTGAGAATAGAGTATATCACTCAAAAATTATCGGAAAACCATGTTTATAGGGAATATAAAATTACATATCTGGCAGAAGAATGCGGCTATGCATCGCCACAGGTTTTTGTGATTGCGTTCAAAAAAGAATCTGGTGTCACGCCGTCATATTTTATAGAACAGTTAAAAGCCCAGTCTGATGATAATTATCAAGAATCTGTTTCATAAAAAACACTCTTCAGAAATGAAGAGTGTTTTTGTTGTTTTGTGGAGTTGGAGGGATTCGAACCCTCGTCCAAACAAGCAATACATAAGATTTCTACATGCTTATTTTGCTATTGATTTTCGAGCTTAAGCAGAGAGCAAACACCCAACTTAAACCTTAGCTTCTGAAGTTTTCGAGTTTTGGTCAAAGCTCCCAAAACCTTATTTCCGCATTACTATATCCCAGAATCAAACGCCGCAGAACAGAGCATTTGTGAGACATCTTGCTTCCTTACTATCTTCGGGAAAGCGCTTAGAATCTTACTTTATTCGGATTAAGCTGCAAGAGCGAACTCTTCGTTGCCAGTTAAAATTTTGTAGCAAGGGATTTAAGAGATCGCGCCACGGTTCTCTGCATGCTTACTTACCCATTGACCTTGCTGTCGAAACCAGTCAACCCCAATTTTTAAATAAGACAACAAATTTACGAAAAAATAAACAAACAAAGCAAGTTAGCAACATCACGAATCATTCATAATTTATCATTTATAATTATTTGGGCGTATCCCTCGCCAAGCCTATCCAGCCGCTCGGGCCGGGCTGTCCGCTACAATCTTTTTGTCTTTCAACATTGGTCATAAAAAGACGAGTCGACCAAGACAAAAAGGATTTCCACTACCATCCCTTACGCAGCTGCGCCAAAAACAACGTTGGTCAACCATTAGAAATCTCCCCTTCAAAACAATTCAATTTTTTCTTACAAACTTTGATGCGTTTGAAGTTTATGCTGAGCCTGTCGAGGTGCCTTTGCAAACCTTAAAAAATTATTTTCAATAATAATAAAAAATTCTTGCACTCTGCATTCCAAACATTTCAAAATTAATTTAACAAAATCAAAAACCTCAAATTCTAAAAATATCACAAAACAGGTTAAAGTCGGTTAAACTATTTATCACCAGAACCGCACTTCACAATATACAAGTGTATTAAGATTAATTTTGCACAAACTTCCGGCTATGAAAATAAAAGTATTCTCGCTTCTTATCCTTCTTTGTTCCATCAAAATATTCTCCCAGTCAGATTATATTCTCGGAAGTATCACCAATGAAAGTGGTGACAAATTACCTTTCGCCAGTATTTACAATCTGCGTACAGACCAAATTGTAGTATCTGACAAAATGGGAAACTTCGCCATCGCCGCAAAACCTTCAGATGAATTAAGGATTGTAAGAGGTGGTTACGAAAGAAAATCAATAACAATTGATTCAGAAAATTTTTTGAAAAGTTTGGAAGTTCAATTGACCACCATTCCACAAGAAATAGAAGAAGTAAAACTCGCTTTCAAACCAACCGGAATTCTCAAAAAAGACGTCACAAGACTCAATCCGCCACCAAAAATCGTTGCATTGAACAGCGCAATGAACGATTATATGAGAAAACCACTGAATGAAGTTACTCCACGAGCTACAACACCATCAGCTTTCAAACCAAGAGATTTCTCTGCCGGCCAACTGAATGTTTTAGGACTCGCTAACGCTATCGGAGGGCTGATGAAAAAAGCAGGAGAATCTCCAAAAACCACCGCTGATTATGCAGAAACTCAGGAATTCTACAGACGTGTAAAAGCGGCAATCAATCTGGATTATTATACGCAATACGGTTTGGATGAGTATGATTTCGATATTTTTCTGGCTTATGCAGACAAAGCATATAACCTCGCAAAGAACTACAGAAACAACTTCAATAAGGTTGCGATAGAATATAAACTCAAAGAAGCATTCACAGAATATATCAGAACGAACAAATTTGGAAAGAAAGAAGTGAAAGGTTGAAAAAATTAACCATTTTCGACTCATCTTTGTTCAGTCCAATTTTTAGTTCTCTTCTTGTTTAATTGATTTTAGCTTTTATATATTAGGTTTTGAAGTACTGTTTAATTTGGATAAACCTTATTAATAGCTTTATTTGAAAGCAAATTCCCTGTGATTCCCTATCCATAGCTCTTTTAACATAATGTGGAAAACTTTTACTGATGATTGTCAGTTTTTTGACTCATTTCCGCATTTTGCCCTTTTATTTTCAGACTTCAATCTCTACTTTTGTGTTACCGCTTTGGAGAAATAATGTAATTCTGTTAAGTACTATACAATAACAGATTACGCCTTTCCTTACATCACAAAATAAATTTAACAATTGATAAAAACGTCTGATAATGGGAATTTTTGAGAAAAGACTAAACTACAAACCTTTTGAATATCCAGAAGTTTTACAATTTATAGAAGCGATTAACAAGTCTTACTGGGTACACGCCGAAGTAGATTTTACCGCTGATGTTCAGGATTTTCATTCTCAATTAGAACCACACGAAAAAAATGCTGTTAAAAATGCATTGTTGGCGATTGCTCAAATCGAAGTGAATGTGAAAACGTTTTGGGGAAATCTTTACGACCATCTTCCAAAACCGGAACTGAATGGTTTGGGTGCTACGTTTGCAGAATGCGAATTCCGTCACTCCGAGGCTTACTCCAGATTGTTGGAAGTTTTGGGTTATAACGATGAGTTTTTGGAAGTTGTGAATGTTCCAGCTGTTCGAGACAGAATCGATTATCTGGGAAAAATGCTGAAAAATGCCAATTCTCAGGACCCGAAAGCTTACGTTTCTTCATTATTGTTGTTCAGTATCTTGATAGAAAACGTGTCTTTGTTCAGCCAGTTTGCGATTATTTTGTCGTTCACAAGGTTCAAAGGTTATATGAAAAACGTTTCCAACATCATCGCCTGGACATCTGTGGATGAGCAAATCCACGCGAATGGAGGGATTTATTTGATTAATAAAATCCGTGAAGAACAGCCAGACCTTTTGACTGATGAAGATATTGAATCGATTTATGATTTGGTGGATGAATCTATCGAAATGGAATCTAACATTCTGGACTGGATTTTCGAATTAGGCGAACTGGACAAAATTTCTAAAAAGAACCTTCTTGATTTTATGAAATACAGAGTAGATGACTCTTTGAAAAAAATCGGGATGAAAACGAGATATAATATTTCTGGTGAAGATTACAAACCGATGATTTGGTTTGAAGAAGAAGTTTTCGCTAATTCTATGGATGATTTCTTCGCAAAACGTCCTGTTGATTACACAAAACACGATAAGAGTATTACTGCAAACGATTTATTCTAATTTATAGGTTAGGAAGTTGGATGTCTGAAGTTGGAAGAATCTAACAAAAACATATTATTGTCATTCCGTGGGAATCTCAACCGCTTTGTTTAGATTCCTACAGAATGGCAAACTGAAATAAAAATCCTTTCAAAGTTTCAACTGAGAAAGGTGTAAAAAAGAAAATTTTAAGAGATATTTTTAATTCTTGGAGTTTTCTTTTTTATGTGAAAGCCTCAGAAATGGCGAAGCGCGCCCCGGCTTGAGTGGAGCTCTTTTTCTGGCATTGCGATGTGGAAATGTTCAAATGGATAACCTCACGTCGTTCGCAATGTCAGAAAAAAGCGGGAACGGAAGACGGAAACAGGCGCCCAAATCTAAAAAAAATGACTTAGCTAAAGTCAAAACAATATATAATAAAGCAAATTACCAAAATATAAAAGTTATGATGGACGAAAACATAGATATCTGGTGGCTCAACGAAGAGTCTGAACAAATGTTGAACAGAGGTTATCTTCTGAAAGGCGAAACTGTGGAAGGTGCAATTGACAGAATTACCACTGCAGCAGCAAAACGTCTGTACAAACCGGAATTGCAACCGGCTTTCAAAGAAATGATTGTAAAAGGCTGGATTAGTTTTTCGTCTCCAGTTTGGGCCAATATGGGAACTCAGCGTGGTTTGCCGATTTCTTGTTTCAACGTTCACGTTCCTGATAATATTGAAGGCATCACGCACAAATTGGGTGAAGTGATTATGCAGACGAAAATCGGAGGTGGAACTTCTGGTTATTTTGGTGAATTGAGAAATAGAGGAACTGCGGTGACAGACAACGGAAAATCTTCCGGAGCGGTTTCTTTTATGAAATTATATGATACAGCGATGGACGTCGTGTCGCAAGGTGGTGTAAGAAGAGGTGCTTTTGCCGCGTATCTTGACATTGACCACGGTGATATTGAGGAGTTTTTGAGTATCAAAGATATTGGAAGTCCGATCCAAAACTTGTTTACAGGGATTTGCGTTCCGGATTATTGGATGCAGGATATGATTGATGGTGATGCGGACAAGCGTAAAATCTGGGCTAGAGTTTTGGAAAGCCGCCAGCAAAAAGGTTTGCCTTATATTTTCTTCACAGATAACGTGAACAGAAACAAACCTCAGGTTTATAAAGACGCAGGATTAATGGTGAATGCAAGTAACCTTTGTTCTGAGATTATGTTGCCTTCAACGGCTAACGAATCTTTCATCTGCTGTCTGTCTTCTATGAATCTTGAATTGTACGACGAGTGGAAAGATACAAATGCTGTGAAATTGGCAATCTACTTCTTGGATGCAGTTCTATCAGAATTCATCGAGAAAACTGAAGGTAATTATTATTTAACTTCAGCTAGAAACTTTGCGATGCGTCACAGAGCTTTAGGTTTGGGTGTTCTTGGATACCATTCTTACTTGCAGAAAAATATGATTCCGTTCGAAAGTTTTGAGGCGACTCAGTTCAATGCTAGAGCGTTCCGTCACATCAAAGAACAATCTGAAATTGCTTCTAAAGAATTGGCAAATATCTACGGAGAGCCGGATATGTTGAAAGGTTACGGAATGAGAAATACGACTTTGATGGCTATTGCGCCAACCACTTCCAGTTCTGCAATCTTGGGGCAAACGTCTCCGGGAATTGAGCCTTTCGCTTCCAACTATTACAAAGCTGGTCTGGCAAAAGGAAACTTTATGCGTAAGAACAAATATTTGGCGAAATTGTTAGACGAAAAAGGTTTGGACAACGAGGAAACCTGGAGAACAATTATGTTGAACCACGGTTCTGTTCAGCACCTTGAAGGTTTGACAGATGATGAGAAAGCCGTTTTCAAAACGTTCAGAGAGATTTCTCCAATGGAAATCGTGTCTCAAGCGGCTCAAAGACAACAATATATCGACCAGGCTCAGTCTCTTAACTTGCAGATTCCATCTACAATGCCAGTGAAAGACGTAAATTATGTGATGATTGAAGCTTGGAAAAAAGGTGTGAAAACATTGTATTACCAAAGAAGTTCATCGGTTTCCAAAGAGTTGATGGTCAACTTTGTGACTTGTTCTGCTTGCGAAGCTTAGTTCAGAATTCAGAATTAAAGAATTAATAATTAAAACCACTTTGTTGTAAAACGAGGTGGTTTTTTAAATTAAATATTCAACACTTTTCCCTAACTTTAAACCTCGATTCTAATATCTAATTCCTAACCTATAATTTCTTAAAAAATGAAATTCGGACAAGTTGCTGACCCGTCGCAAATCGATTTTACTTTGCCAAAAGACCATCCTCAAACCAAATTCATTCTCAATCAGAATAAAAAAGGTTTGGATAATATTTCCATTGGTTGTGCAAAATGGAACAAAACCGACCTCAAGGGTTTCTATCCAAAAGGGACGAAGGATGAATTGACTTATTATTCAACCCAATTTAATTCGATTGAACTGAATGCCACATTTTACGGAATGCCAACCGCAGAACAAGTCCAGACTTGGAAAGAAAAAACACCTAAAGATTTCAAATTCTTCCCGAAAATTACCAACACAGTTTCCCACTTCCGAAGATTATTGAATATTACAGATGTCGTAACACAATTCGCTTCTGCTGTTTTGAATTTTAATGAAAAGCTAGGGATGGTTTTTCTGCAACTTCACGATAATTTCAAGCCGAAAGATTACGAACGTTTGGAGAAATTTGTCAAAGACTGGCCAAAAGAAGTGCCTTTGGCAATAGAATTGAGAAATACAGAATGGTTCACAGACGAAGAAGTTTTCAATACCGTTTGTGAATTGTTTGAGATGAATAATATCACCAATATCATCGTAGATACCGCAGGACGAAGAGATATGCTTCATATGCGACTCACAACACCGAATGCATTTATCCGTTATGTTGGTGCCAACGCTGACAGCGATTATGCGCGATTGGAAGATTGGCTGGAAAGATTAACGAAATGGAAAAAAGAAGGTTTGCAGAATCTCTATTTCTTCGTTCATCAAAATATCGAAAAAGCATCACCATTATTATCGTCCCATTTAATTCAAAAAATGAATGAAGAATGGAAAACAGACATTCATATTCCAGTGATGGCAGATAGCCAACCGACTTTATTCTAAAACTAAAAAATTCCCTTCTGATTGAAGGGAATTAGTTTTTTTAGAAATTCCCTCCCTTGGAGGGGCGATAAAAATTCGGAGAATTTTTATCGGGGTGGTGTATTATGCCAAAAACTTCAGTTCTTTATCTTTGAAATTGTTATTCTCAACCAGCTTGTTCATCGCTTTCATCGTTTTTTTACGAAGTTTAGCTAGAATGCGGACGTTTTTGTCCTCGCTGTAATCGAAAATATCGTCTTCAAAAGAAAATACATCGCCTTTTTTGAAGTTGATATTATTTTCTTTCAATTCTTTTAGGAGCATCAGGTTGGTCATCACTTTCAGAGAAGTGCTTTCTGCCGCTTCCATATGTTTCAGAGATTTCAGAAGCTCTTTTTTATATTTTTTCTTAGATTTCATATAATGTATTTATTTTATAAGGTTAATGACAATCGCTTTTCAATTATTATGCCTTGTGGCAAATTTACGAATTTCAATTTCAATTTTAAAAATGTTAATCTTGGGAAAGTTATAAAAATATCTTTGGAATTTCTTACTTTTGAGGAAAATAAATCTAAGAAATGCAAGACCCGATTTTTGACCTTATTGAAAAAGAAAGACAAAGACAAACACACGGAATTGAACTGATTGCTTCGGAGAATTTTGTTTCCGAAAACGTAATGAAAGCAATGGGAAGTGTGCTGACTAATAAATATGCAGAAGGCTATCCTGGCCGCAGATATTATGGCGGATGCGAAGTGGTAGATGAGGTAGAACAATTGGCAATCGACAGAGCAAAAGAATTGTTCGGAGTAGATTATGTGAATGTTCAGCCGCATTCTGGTTCTCAGGCCAATGCTGCAATCTATCTTTCAATCCTGAAACCGGGCGATAAAGTGATGGGAATGGATTTGTCTATGGGCGGACATTTGACGCACGGTTCGGCGGTTAATTTCTCAGGAATCCAGTATCAGGTTTGCTCTTACGGTGTTCAAAGAGAAACGGGTTTGATAGATTATGACCAAATGAGAGAAGTGGCGCTCCGTGAAAAACCAAAAATGCTGATTGCAGGATTTTCCGCTTATTCCAGAGATTTGGATTATGCTAAATTCCGTGAAGTAGCAGATGAAATCGGAGCAACACTTTGGGCAGATATTGCGCATCCGGCAGGTTTGGTGGCAAAAGGTCTGTTGAATAATCCATTTGAACATTGTCACGTCGTTACGACGACCACTCATAAGACTTTGAGAGGACCAAGAGGTGGAATGATTATGTTAGGCAAAGATTTCGAAAATACTTATGGCCACAAAACACCGAAAGGTGAAACGAAATTGATGAGTGCTGTTTTGGATAGCGCCGTTTTCCCGGGAATCCAGGGTGGTCCTTTGGAACACGTGATTGGAGCGAAGGCCGTTGCGTTTGCAGAAGCAATTGATTCCAAATTCGAAGTTTATGCGAAACAAGTAAAAGCGAATGCTCAGGCTTTGGCAAAATCAATGGTCGATTTAGGGTTCGAAATCGTGAGTGGTGGAACAGATAATCATTTGATGTTAATTGATTTGAGAAACAAAAATGTAAACGGAAAAGAAACTGAAAAAGCTTTGGTGAAGGCTGATATCACTTGTAACAAAAATATGGTCCCTTTTGATGACAAATCACCTTTCACAACTTCCGGAATTCGTCTTGGAACTGCTGCGATTACAACAAGAGGTCTGAAAGAAAACGATATGGAAACCATCGCAGGTTTGATTTCTGAAGTGGTGGACGATATTAAAAATGATAATGCATTGGAAGCTGTTAAGAAAAAAGTCAATCAATTAATGGAAGGACACGAGCTTTTCAACTATTAATAAAACATATAATTATTGATAAAGGAATGAGCTTTCGGGTTCATTCTTTTTATTTGAATCGAGATGGAGAAAAAGTCTTACACTTTTGAGGAAATTAAACAGAAACTGGTGAACTACTGCGTTTATCAGGACCGTTGTCATTCTGAAATAGAGCAGAAGATGAGAGATTTTTTATTGATTCCAGAAGCCAAAGATGAAATATTTCTTTATCTGATCAACGAAAATTATCTCAATGAAGAACGTTTTACCAGAAGTTATATCCGTGGGAAATTCTACATCAAACATTGGGGAAGAACTAAAATCAAGATGAACCTCAAACAAAAAGGAATTACTGAAAAGCTGATTTCTAAAAGTATGAATGAGATTGATGAAGATGACTACATCAAAACAGTAAATAAAATTTATCAGGACTATTTTTCCAAACAAAAAGGACTGAAAGACTATCAGAAAAAGAGCAAGGCTATCAAGCATTTGATATCCAAAGGTTACGAGTATGACGTGATTCTGGAAGTTATTAATAATGAATAAAATGGCATATTAAATTAAATTAATATGCTGAAAATGTGGAAGAATTTAAAATATTTCTTAAAAATTGATAAATAATTCTTAATTTCGTCGCAAATTAGATTAATTAAAATTCATGAAAAAGCTAATTGTTGTATACTCTTTATTGTTATTCGGATTAACAAATGCACAATCTATTAAGTATGGAGTTACGGGAAGCTTCCATAAAGGTTCTCTCGCAGGCATTCACGGCATTTCCAAAGGTGATTTTGGCGGCAGTGTGGGTGTGTTTGCGGATTTTTCGTTGGTGACAAATGATATTTATGATTCTGCCTGGTTATATTTTACACCACAGCTTGAAGTATTTACGATAGGTGAAAAAGGAGATTGGAATGAGGATGAAAAAGATTATCAAAAATATAGTAATGTTTATGTAGGTGTTCCTTTATATATAAAATATTATCTGAAAAGCCATGGTTATAAAGGTGATATATACATTATGGCAGGACCAAAATTAGAGTTTTTGGTAAGTGAAAAAACAGATGAAGGAAATGCTGCTAAAGAAGTTTTGAATACTAATTTTGATGAAGATGGGATAGCTAAATTTGGGCTAGGTCAAAAATTGAGCAAATTTAGTTATGGATTATCTGTCAAAGTAGGAGCAAAAGTAAATGATAAATTAGAAGCTTTTATTAGATTTGATAGAGGTTTTGCTAAAATTTATCCAGATTACACTGCCAAAAGTACTTATAATAGATTTTTAGGAATCGGTGTAAGTTATTATTTGGGCGAAACTAATTAACAATTATCCAATTTATTACCACAATAATTCTTCATTTTGTGGATTTACATAATGAAAAACCACATATTTCTTTTAATTGTATTTTTTTTGGTAGCATCTTGTAAACCAAAACAAAATATGATTTATATGAGCAATCATAATTTTGAGCAGGAGACTACACAAGCAAGATATACTGGCTTGAAAATAAAAGAAGGGGATGTTTTAGAAATCAATGTCTCAGCGTTTGATGAGAATGCTGTAAAACCCTTCAATCTATCAACGATTACCTCAACTAATATTGTAGGAGACAATAATTCTGTAGCAAGACCTAATCAATATACTGTTTCTACAGAAGGGTATATCAATTTTCCAGTATTGGGAAAAGTGTTTTGCTTAGGAATGACGAAACAACAATTAAACGATGATTTAGTGCAAAGACTTAAAGCTTATTTAACAGATCCAATGGTAGATATAAAATTGGTTAACTTAAATATATCTGTTTTAGGAGAAGTCAAAAGTCCTGGTATAAAAACTTCTTTGACGGAACGTATAAATTTGTTTCAGGCACTTGCAATGGCAGGAGATATGACAGAAGCAGGAGATAGAACTAAAGTCAAGCTCTTGCGTTATTCGGAAGAGACTAAAAAAGATTCCGTTATTACATTAGATTTCTCGGAAGCAAGTATTGTTAACTCTCCCTATTATTATCTTCAGCAAAATGATATTCTGTATGTTGAACCAGACAGAAATAAACAAATCGTAGCAAATACAACCAATCCTAATAGAACTTTACTATTACAGTTGCTTGCTGTGGTAGTTAGCGTAACTACTTTATTAATAGGATTTACAAAATAATCAGATGGAGTTATTAGATTCTAATGTGAGTTCTCATTCAAAAAAAATCAATTTCAAAAAAGAGTTTCTTAAATTCCTAAAATTTTGGCCTTGGATATTATTGAGCATCATTTTATTTTATCTAGGCTCGTATTTTTATCTCAAATATACGCAACCCCAATATTTATCTAAAACAACTTTGCTTTTCCAGCAGTCCAATCCTAATAAAACGGCTTTAAGTGATTTGAAGAATTTGGGAATGGGTATTAGTGATGATAGCGAACTCCAGGGTGAAGCAGCTGTCATTGTTTCAAAACCAATCCTTCAGAAAGTTGTTAAAAGTTTAAATTTAGATGTTTCTTTTTTTGCTAAGGGTAAAATAAGAGAAATTGAACTATATAATCTGGCACCTTACAAAGGGTCAATTATTTCAGTAAAAAAAGACTTTGCAGGAACTTCCTATTTTATAGAACCTGTAGACAAAAATACATTCAGATTATCAGAAGGTCCTTTGAATGGCAAATCGAATTTTAAGTATGGAGAGATTATAGATTTATCCTGGGGAGTTGTAAAAATCGAAAGAAATCCAGAAGGTTATGAGCCATATAAAAATTTCGTAGTCTTTAGCAATGCCAGTAATATTGTTAAACAGTTGGAAAGTGGAGTCATGGTAAAGATACCTGCGGGTTTACTAATGGACCTGACTTTGACCGGAACCACACCTAAGAAATCAGAGGATATATTGAATGAAATTACAAAACAATATAATATTGATGGGATTAATGATAAAAATACCGAAGCAGAAAACACACAAAATTTTATTAATGAGCGCCTGGATTTGGTTACAAAAGATCTTGGAAGTGTAGAAACAGATAAGGAAAATTTTAAGAAGGCCAATAGCTTAACGGACCTGGATATACAGGCCAATGTAGCGGTAACAAGGTTAACAGGTAATGTTGAAAGTATATTCAACGAGTCTGCACAGCTGGAGGTTGTTAATGCGTTGTATGAAAAAGCAGTTTCCGGTAAAGAGCAGCTATTTCCTACTGGTTTAGGACTTAATGAAACAACCGAAGGGCTTCTGGGACAATACAATGAGCTGCTCTTAACAAAGAAAAGAACTTTGAAGCAGGCAACTGAGGTCAATCCAACGATCAAAAGCTATGATAAGCAATTGAGCGATCTTTTGTTTTCGGTGAGAAGCAATTTACAGGAAGCGAGAGCACAGTTGCAGAAAAAAATAGGACAGACCAATCAGGAAATTGGGCAGGATAAGTCGACCATTAATAAGTATCCCACTCAGGAAAAAGTTTTTAGAAACATAGAGCGCCAGAGAAATCTGAAAGAGTCAATTTACTTATATCTATTGCAAAAGAGAGAAGAGAATGCAATCACTTTAGCCGTAATGGCTCCAAAAGCAAAAGTGGTTAATCCTGCCTATAATACTGGGGTTGTCCAGCCCAATTACAAACAGATCAGAATCGCTGCAATAACTTTAGGACTATTATTACCATTAGTGGTAATTTTTGTCTTGAAAATTTTAGATACCAAGGTCAGAACAAAAGATGATATACAGTCTATTATTCCAGATTTGCCAATAGTTGGAGAGATTCCTCATAATGACAGTATTCGTCCAGTGATTCAAAACAATGACTTTACAATTTTTGCAGAATCATTTAGGATTTTAACATCAAACATTAAATTCATTCTTCGTTCAAAGCAAATTTATAAAGGTGGAGTGATTTTAATCTCTTCATCTGTCAAAGGAGAAGGTAAAACTACAGTTTCAATTAATACAGCATTTAGCTTGGCAGGAGGAGCTAGAGTGTTGCTAATTGGTGCAGATATCAGAAATCCTCAGTTACATCATTATGTTAATTATAAAGATAAAGGTTTGACAGATTATTTGGTGTCAGAGAACGATGTAATTGATAATTACATTATAAAATCACAATTAAAAGACAACTTAGATGTCCTATTCAGCGGTAGTAAAGCCCCAAATCCGAATGATTTGCTGGATATGAAAAAATTTGATGATCTGATTATTGAGTTGAGAGAAAAATACGATTATATTCTGCTGGATTCTGCACCCATTATGCTGGTAAGTGATTCTTTGCATCTGATAGATGTTTCAGATCTGGTACTGTATACAGTAAAATCAGATTTTACGCAGAATGAGATGCTGGTATTTGCAGATGAGTTTAGGAAGGATAATAACATTGAGAACATGGTTTTTGTTTTGAATAATGTGAAACCCGAATATGCCAGATACGAGTATAAATATGGATATGGATATTACAGTGATGTGGTTCCAAAATTTTCCTTTTTTTCAAGATTTAAAAATAAGGGATAATGATTTTTATATCTGTAATTATTCCAGTTTATAATGCGGGGAAATATTTAGAAGAGTGTTTACATTCTGTCTTATCGCAGACACTGACTAATATAGAGTTGATTTGCGTCAACGATGGTTCTACGGATAACTCGTTGGCGATTTTGCAAAATGAGCAGAAAGAAGATAAAAGAATTAGGATAGTAAACCAGCAAAATTCAGGAGTTTCACTTGCACGCAACGCAGGTGTCAGTTTTGCTACAGGAAAATATGTAGGCTTTGTAGATGCAGATGATACAATTGATTCTTTATTTTTTCAAACCCTGTATGAAGCAGCTGAAAAAAATAAAACCGATTCAGTCTATTCAAAATTATATCCTAATCAATCTTTTGATAACCAAAAATTTGTGCAGGGTAATGATATAAAAAAAATATTACTACCCGAATTTTTTAAGGGAGATCAATTCAATTCGGTATGTAACAAAATTTTTCTAACAAATATTGTTAAAGAAAATAAAATCAAATTTTCTGAAAATTTAAAACACGGCGAAGATGCAGATTTCAATATTGTATTTTTGATGAAGTCGGAACGGGTAATTTTTTTAGATTATTGTGGTTACAAATATAGGGATGTCGAAGGTAGCGCTACCAGAAATGTTACAAAAGGCAATTATTTAGAAAATGCAGTTGAAGTGTATGAAAAAGATTGGAGTACTATTGTTTTTGATGCAATTGGTAATAATGAAATGGAGGAATTTAAAAAAATTAGATTTGCCAACAATATAATATCACTGATTTATATATTTGCTAATCCAGAAAACGGTCTTACTCTTAGAGATCGATTTTATAATTTAAAAAGAATTACAAACCATTCTGTTGTTAAAGCAGTTTTCTCAGATGAGATTTTAAAAACCAAACTAAAACTTAATAGATATAGTAACACTATTTTTGATGAAATTAAAAACAAATCTGTTTTTAAATTGTATTTATTAACCATATATAGTTATTACAAAAATAAATGAAAGTATTAATGTTTTTCCACGGAGGTAGCGATAACAGAGGCTGCGAAGCAATTGCAAGAACGGCAACTAATCTTTTGCGCACAGACAGTCGCATAAAAAAACTATCACTTTCTTCTACAAATCCTGAGTCTGATAAAGTAATTCCTCATATTGATATAGTCCATTTTAATGAAAATGCTAAAATTGAAAAATTTTCATTAAATGGAATTATTAATGCCGTGAATATCAAATTATTTAAAAATGAGAGCTTTGCATTGCACAAAATCCACAAAACTATTTTGGATTTAATTCCGGAATATGATGTTTTTGTATCCATCGGCGGTGATAATTATTGTTACGGTGAACAGCCAGGAATCTACGAAATTGACAAGTGTATAAAAAAAGCTGGAAAAAAACTCATTCTTTGGGGTGCTTCTATTGGGGAAGAAGATTTGTCTGAAGCAAAAATTAAAGATTTAAAGAGTTTTGATTTACTCTTGGTAAGAGAATCATTTACCTATAAAGTTCTGAAAGATGCAGGGATAGATAACGTAGAACTAGTTGCAGACGGCGCATTCCTTATGGAGAAAAGAGAATTGGCACTTCCTGAAAACTGGATAGAAGGAAATACAATTGGTTTCAACTTTTCACCTTTGATATTCAAAAGAAACCAAGAGTCCAAATTGGCAGCTTTCGCATTAGTTCAGCATATATTGGATACAACAGATTCTGCAATCTGCTTTATTCCACACGTAATAATTCCGGATAACAATGATTATGAAATTTTACACGAATTTTATGAGAAGTTTAAAGAGACAGGAAGAGTTAGTCTTCTTCCAGACAAATTGGATGCTACAGAATATAAAGGCTATATAGCTAGAACAAGATTTTTTATAGGAGCAAGAACGCACGCCACAATCGCAGCATATTCTTCTCAGGTTCCTACAATGGTTATAGGATACAGTATCAAGTCGAAAGGTATTTCCAATGATATTTTTGGTGCTGTAAGGTTGGTTTTAGATATCAAAGAAAGTTCAGATTCTAAAAAATTGATTGCGAAATTTGAAGAAATGAAATCTGATGAATCAGAATTGCGAGAAATACTTCAAAAAAAGATTCCTGAAATTAGGAAAAACTCGGAAAAAGCGGCGCAGTATTTTTTTGATTTGACATGAAAAAGAAATTGCTTTTCGTTATTCCAAGCCTAGATGCTGGCGGTGCTGAAAAAAGTTTAATCAATCTTTTAAATACAATTGATAGCAATCTGTTTTCTATAGACCTGTATCTGTTTTCTCACAGAGGATTATTTCTTTCGCAACTTCCGAAGTTTATAAATATTCTTCCAAAGAACACAGATTTATTGATTTTTCAGAAATCGCTTTTGTCATCTGTCATCGGTTTTTTGCAAAAAGGAAAAGTATCTTTAGCAATACAACGAATTCAGTTTTTTTTAATTAATAAAAAAATCAAGAACTCTGCATTGGCAGAACAACATTCCTGGAAACATTTTGAAAAATCAATTCAAACTCTTGACAAAGAATATGATGCAGTTATTGGATTTTTAGAAAAGTCTTCAATATATTTCTCTGTTGATAAAACGACAGCAAAAAAGAAGATAGGTATAATCCATACATACTACTCAAAACTAAATCTTGATGCAAATTTTGAAAAAAAATATTTTTCTCAATTAGATTATATTGCGACAGTTTCTAAGGAGTGTTCAGAAGATATTAAAAAGCTATTTCCTGAGTTCTCCGAAAAAAATGTTATACTTCATAATATAGTTTCGTCAAATTTAATAAAAAGCCTTTCTGAAAAAGAATCAGAAATATTAAAACCAAATGCTATTGTTTCCGTTGGCAGATTAGTAGAAGTTAAAGGTTTTGATATGGCAATAGAAGCTGCAGAAATTCTAAAGAATAAAAAAACAGATTTTCATTGGTACATCATCGGGGAAGGTGATCAGAGAAATAATCTTGAAGTAATGATTCGAGACAAAAAACTTCAGAACTATATTACACTTTTAGGTCTGAAGGAGAACCCATATCCATTTATAAAACAGGCAAAAATCTTTGTACAGCCATCAAGATACGAAGGGAAATCAATAGCAATAGACGAAGCTAAAATTTTATGCAAACCAATTATTCTGACCAATTTCACAACGGCTAAAGATCAGATAACGCACAACGTCAATGGTCTGATATGCGAAATGACTCCGCAGTCTATTTCACAGAGTATTCTTATATATTTTGAAAACCACGAATTGACAGATAAGATTGTAGCAGATCTGAAGGGAAATCATTTTGGAACTGAAAAAGAAATTGAGAAATTTTATCAAATTATAGAATGACAAATAAAAAAAATATACTATTTGTAATGAACAACCTGAACATAGGCGGAGCAGAAAAAGCTTTGGTTTCGCTATTACAGGTTTTCGATTATGAAAGATATAATGTCGATTTATTATTGTTGAAGAATGAGGGAGCTTTTTTGAAATTAGTTCCAGAAACGGCAAATATTCTTGTGGCGCCAAAGAATATTACTTATTTTGATATGCCTTTTACACAAGTCATAAAAGAAAATTTTTTCAATCTACGATGGAATATTATCCTGCAAAGAGTGAAATTCAAAATAGCTGCAAAAAAAGGAAAAAACCTGTCTGAAAGAGAACAATTTGGTTGGAAATCAGTCTCGACTACAGTGGTTAAAATAAAGAAGGAATATGATGTGGCTATTGGTTTTCTAGAAAAGACACCTAACTATTTTATAGTCGATAAAGTCACTGCCAAGAAAAAAATAGGTTGGGTTCAAAATGATTATCAGCAATTAGGACTCAATTCAACTTTTGATGACTATTATTTTAAAAAGTTGGACCAAATTGTTTTAAACAGTACCACAACAACAGAAAATTTTAAAAATATATTTCCAGAATTCGCTTACAAAACATTATGTATTGAAAACATAGTTTCAAAAGCATTGATAAACAAACTAGGAAATGAAAAGATAGATATAAATCTTCAGCTCCCATTTTTTACCTCAGCAGGAAGACTTACGAAACAAAAAGGTTTCGATCTGGGAATAGAAGCCGCTAAAATTCTTAAATCCAGAAATGTTGATTTTCATTGGTATATTATGGGAATTGGTGAGGAATATCATAATTTGCAAACCTTAATTAGTAAGTATGAATTGCAAGCAAACATACATCTGATTGGCACTAGAGAAAATCCATATTCTCTAATCAATAAAGGTTTGTTTTATTTTCACCCTTCCCGATTTGAAGGTAAATCAGTTGTGGTTGATGAGGTTAAAAACCTGTCTAAGCCCATTTTATTAACTAATTTTTCTTCTGCTAAAGATCAAATTAATCATTTACAAAATGGTTTTATTTGTAATCTGGATATTCAAAGTATTGCAGACTCATTAGAAATGTTTTTAACCAATCCTGATTTGCGTACAAGCCTTTCTGCAAAATTATCGCAAGAAAATTGGGGAACGGAAGAAGAAATCGAAAAAATCTATAAATTAATTGAATCATGAAAATAGTAAATTTTATACGTGCAAGATTCAGAAAGTGGGTTAATGAAGAATATTGGATGGAAGATTACTTGAAAATGGGAATGAAGGTTGGCAAAAATTGCGATATTAACCCTGGTTTGATGGTAGATTATTCTCATTGCTGGTTGATAGAATTGGAAGATAATGTCACATTGGCTCCTCAAGTGTATCTATTAGCACACGATGCATCAACAAAGAGAAAACTTAATTATACGAGATTAGGCAAAGTTGTTATAAAAAAAGGTGCCTTTATAGGAGCACGAGCTATAATTATGCCTGGTGTTACCATTGGAGAAAATGCCATTGTAGCTGCAGGAAGTGTTGTTACAAAATCAGTTGAAAGTAATACAGTTGTTGGGGGAAATCCTGCAAAGTTTATTATGGGAACAGAAGACTTCTTTGATAAAAGTACAGAAAAGATGAGGGTGTCTAAAGTTTATGATCAGTCGTATACCATACCAGGTGGAATAGATCAGCAAAAAAAAGAACAGATGGTTAAAGAATTGGAACAAACTGCGGGTTATGTTATATAGTGTACTTATTTTTATCATTATCACCTTTCTTATGGTTTTAGCTGTGGATATGATATTGCAGTTTAATACATGGCAAAGCAGAATCAAAATTGGAAGATTTCAGAATCAAGCAGATTGGGGAAAAGCTGTAGAAAAAAAATCAAGACGATGGTTGAAAAAATCACCTACAATAAAACTTACAGATAATGATCGCTTCGTCGTTATAGATATCCTTCGTGGAAATTATAGAAGAGATGCCATACAATACTGGCAGGAAGCTGCTTTGATTCTTGGTTTATCAGCAAATTACCGGGTTGCTCTTGATGCTGATATCAAAAAAGAGATAGAAAATTATATCAAAACCAAAGTGAATCAAAATGGACAATGGTTAAGCCCAATGACTGAAAGTGATGCCGTTATTTTGGGTTATGCATTTATTCAGCTGGAATGGATTGATCACAACTGGCTGAAACCTGCCTATGATGAACTTTGGAAAATGCTCCAGAATCTTACGGGTTCAGACGGCACAGTTTCATACAAAACACATACGCAGCCATATAGATTCGTAGATACGATTGGCTTTATCTGTCCATTTCTAATCCATTATGGACAAAAATTTGGAATTCACGAAGCGGTAAATCTTGGAATTAAACAAATTGAAGAATTCAATAAATATGGTATGTTGAAAGACAATTTTATCCCTTGTCATACCTATGTTGTAGATTCTAAACTACCGGCAGGACTTTTTGGCTGGGGGCGTGGCCTTGGCTGGTATGCTATTGGGCTTATAGATTCTTGGAGTAGTCTGGACAAAAACCATAGCAAAAAAGCACAAATGGATCATTGGGTTTTAGAATTTGCTAAGATTTGTATGCGTTTTCAAAGAGAAAACGGATCATGGGGTTGGCTAATCATGCAAGCTGAATCTCGTTCAGAGTCATCTGCAACAGCGACTTTAGGTTGGTTCCTTAAGAAAGCTTCTGCAATAGATGAGATTAGTTCTGAGGCTAGAGAAGCTTCTGATAAAGCTTTAAAATATCTGATGACAGTAACGCGCCGTTCTGGTGCATTAGATTTTGCGCAGGGTGATACGAAAGGGATTGGTATTTATTCAACCAATTTTGATATTCTACCTTTTGCACAGGGATTTTGTTTAAGAATGTTGAAAGGCTAATTATGAAAAGAAAACTGCAACTTATTTTTCGCTTGTTGTTGTGGAGTCCAAGATCTATTTTCATTAATCTTTTATGCAAAGGTAAAAGAGGTTTTAATAGTGCAATTATTTGTAAAGGCAAATATTCTTTTGATGTTCATAAAACTTCACAGATTAATATTGAGCAAGGTAATTTATACCTTAATCAATATATGAGGGTTAAGGAAAATTTTTTGGGGATGTTGGAAATGAATGAAAACGCAGCAATAAATGTCAAAAACAATTTTTCAATTCATACCGGTGGGCATATTATAATGTTAAAAGATTCTGTGCTTAATCTAGGCTCTGGATATATCAATCGAAACGTAAGAATACGTTGCTACGAAAGAATTTCTATTGGAGAAAATGTTGCGATTTCAGAAAATGTTACTATTTGGGACAGTGATGCCCATTGTATAGATGGAGATTACGAAAAAATGACACAGCCAGTTACTATTGGAAATCATGTATGGATTGGGAACAATGTGACCATCCTGAAAGGAGTTACCATTGGAGACGGAGCCGTGGTAGCAGCAGGAGCGGTAGTAAATAAAAATATTCCGGATTATTGCTTGGTTGGCGGGGTGCCAGCTAAAGTTATCAGAACTAATATTAATTGGGAATAATGAGTAACGGAAATACGAGAACTAAAAACTCCGTGAGAAATATCTCTTTCGGTCTGGTCGCTCAGGTTATTCAGATGGTTTTAGGATTTGTTTCCAGAACTGTATTTATCAAATATCTGTCTGCAGAGTATCTAGGCGTGAGTAGCCTTTTTTCTAATATCTTGATGATGCTTTCCTTAGCAGAACTTGGTATTGCTTCGGCTTTCATTTATGAGCTTTACAAACCCCTGTCAGAAAAGAATCACGAGCAGACTGCAGTTGTTCTCCGTTATTTTAAAAAAGCATATTATACTGTTGGTATATGTGTTTTTGTCACAGGATTACTTCTAATTCCATTTCTTGATAATATAATCGGACAAAAACCAGCGACCATAACAGAAGACATCCGTGTGATTTATCTGATGTATATTATCAGTACATCATCATCTTATTTTTTTTCTTACAAGATTTCTATGTTAGATGCGGATCAAAAGATATCTGTATCTACTTTCAACAGCATGAAGTTTTTGATTGGTCAGAATGTAGTGCAGATTTTGGTACTTATTTTCACACGTAATTTTCTCCTTTATCTCGGCGTACAAATTATTTCACAGTTTCTTTCTAATCTATTCATTTCTAGAATTGTAAACCGAAATTATAGTTACCTTTCTAAATACAAAGAAGTTAAAATAAATCCAGATGTCAAAAAAAATGTTATTAATAATGTTAAAGCTACCTTTTTTACTAAAATAGGAGGCGTTTTGGTAAATGGAACAGATAATATTTTTATAAGCTCCTTCGTAGGATTAGCATTATTAGGCAAATATTCTAATTACGTGATGCTTTTTGGATTGATATCCAGTTTTTTGATGATTATTTTTGCCAATATAAAATCTTCTGTAGCCCATTTCATTATACATGAAAGTTTAGATAAGCAACGCGAAATATTTAGGACGATTAACTTTCTTAATTTTATTTGTTTTGGTTTGTCTTCATTAATTATTTATTTCTGTATTAATGATTTTATAAAGATATGGATAGGAAACAGTTTTGTAATGCATTCTTACATCCCGTTAATGTTGGCTGTTAATTTTTTTATGGTAGGAATGCAAAATGGATTCTGGACATTTAAAGTTTCATATGGCTATTTTCAACAAGGAAAATATATGGTTTTGGCAACGGCCGCAATCAATCTAATACTTTCGTATATTCTAGGAAAAGAATTTGGGATTGCAGGGATTATTACTGCAACAGCATTTGCGAGATTGGTAACCAATTTTTGGTATGATCCATTCATTGTTCTTAAAAAAGGTCTCAAACAAAATCCACTAAATTACTTGTATAGATTTTTTAGGTATTTACTAGTACTCATAATATCTTCAATTGTTGTCTATTTTATATTTCAAATGATAGATTTTACATCTTGGTTACAGATACTGGTTAAAATAATGGTGATATCTGCTGTAACTCTCTTAGTTTCATTTATCTTATTAGGGCAAAGTTCAGAAGTTAGAAACTCATTAGCATTTTTAAAGAGAATCCCAGCTGTAAACAAAATTTTTAGTAAGAATTAATTATAAGATTATTAAATTTAGTCACTAAAAAAATATTTCATTCATTATCTGTAATTTTATTAAAGTAAAGGAAAAAAAAATTAAAGTAAAAAAACTTAAAACTGTCAGTAATAAATTTTATATCAATTTTAAAGTAAATCCTTGGAAATATCAATTAATCAATCCAATCACCTCAAAGCCATTGCTATCATGATGATGCTTTGTCTTCATCTTTTTAACAGAGATTATAAAGAATTGTTCCAGCCTTTAATCTTTGTAGGGCAACAACCGCTAACTTTCTATATATCCTTATTTTGCGATGCTTGCGTGCCTATTTTTGCTTTTGTAAGTGGATATGGACTATATTACAAATACAGATCACACCAATTAAACTTCATTAAAGATAATCAATTAAGACTCAGAAAATTATATATCAATTACTGGATCATCATTTTGATTTTTCCAGTTATATTGGGCTTTGTCTTAAATAAGGAAAACTTTCCTGGATCATTGGGTAGATTCTTTCTCAATTGGATGGCAGTAGACCCTTCATACAATGGTGCGTGGTGGTTTTTTACGACCTACGTTTTATTCGTATTAACATCAGCTTTTTGGTTTAAAGTAATGGAGAAACTCAATCCTTATCTTCTATTTGCACTGTTGTTATTATCATACTTGATAGCATTTTATTTCCGTATCTATAAAACAGACATTTTTACAAATGGAATACTGAAATGGTTCCACAGACAATCTGCCTTGTATTTTTGCACCTTATTTCAGTTTATGCTAGGAGCTATGGCACTTCGTTATGATTGGAATGGATATATAAGCAGATTCTTTTCTAAAACTAGATATAATAATCTTTTGGCTGGGATGCTAGTAATCTTCGGCATTGTATTTCATGCCTTAGTTCCCAATTTTATTATCGCACCATTTACGGGTCTGCTGTTTATTTTTTCTTTTGTTCAGTTCAATATTGGAAAATGGGGCACTGCTATATTGGATTTTTTGGCAGTCCACGCCACCAATATCTGGTTGGTACACATGTTTTTCTACCTTATATTTTTCCCAAAATTGATCTATGCATTTAAATATCCGTTAGTGATATTTGCGGTGTTGGTAGGTCTTTGCCTGGCAAGCTCCTATATTATCCAATTCATCGAGAAACAAATTCTGAAACGTATTTTATGAAGTTATTATATATTACCAATGGAATCAATGGGGCAGGAGGTTTAGAAAGAGTACTTTCAATAAAGGCCTCATTACTGGCTGATAATTTTGGATATGAGGTATATATTCTTGTTTTAAATGATGCGAATACAAATTGTTTTTATAATTTTAGTGACAAGATTAATATGCTGTCGATAGAAGTTTTTGGAAATCCTTTCAGCTATTGGCAGAATTATAAAAATGGAATTAAAAAAGTTGTGAATGAGATTCAGCCAGACGTAATTTCAGTTTGTGATGATGGACTTAAAGCTTTTTTTATACCACAAATTTTAGCAAAAAGAAAAGCAGTAATATACGAAAGGCATGTATCCAAATTGATTGAAGCTAATGATAGAGATAATCTTATTAAGAGGTCTACCATTAGGTTTAAATGGTGGCTGATGGAAAAAAAAGCTAAAAACTTCGCCCGATTTATATTGCTAACAGAAGGTAACAAAAAAGAATGGCCAAGTCTCAATAATAAAGTAGTAATAGAAAATCCAGTTTCTTTTTATCCAAAAACCTCATCTTCATTAGATCAGAAAATTGTTATCAGTGTAGGTAAGATTTCGTACCAAAAGGGGCAAGACCTTCTTATAAAAGCTTGGAACATCGTTCACGATAAGTTTCCCGACTGGGAACTTCACCTCTACGGAAAGGAGAATTTGCAGATGTTAGATACTTCTAACCTTCAAAATAATGTAAGGTTTTTTACACCTGAAAAAAAAATTGAGGAAAAATATCTGAATAGCTCCCTGTATGTAATGTCATCAAGATACGAGGGATTTGGAATGGTTCTGATAGAAGCAATGGCTTGCGGTGTACCATGCGTTAGTTTTGATTGCGATTATGGGCCGTCAGATATTATTCGTGACGGTATAGATGGATTACTTGCTAGAAAAGAAAATGTCGAAAATTTAGCGGATAAAATATTGCAATTAATAGAAAATAGCGAAAATCGCAAAAATATGGGACATCAAGCAAAATGGGCTGTTACAAGATATTTGCCAGAGTCGATTGTGCAGAAGTGGGATAATTTGTTCAAACAATTAGTGACAGAAATATGAATTTAGATAAAAAAAAAATCATTATAGTATCGCACAATATGCGAATCGGTGGTGTAGAAAGAAGTTTACTGGGTCTGTTGAACAGTTTGGATTATGACAGCATACAAGTTGACCTTTTTCTGTTCTATCATGATGGCGAATTTATGTCCTTAATTCCAAAAGAGGTCAATGTATTACCACAGATAAACAAATACAGCACATTGCTGCGCCCTGCAACTGAAGTGATAAAGATGGGTTACGTAGATGTATTATTTCATAAATGGAGTGCTAAAAGGAAGGCTGATAAATTCTGCCGAGCCAATAATATCGGACCCAATAATCTGGTGGTGAGCACTTACCTGCAAAAAGAGGTGGCAAAATGTCTTCCTAAAATAAATGATAAAGTATATGATTTAGCTATCAGTTTTCTGACGCCTCATTTCATTGTTTCACAAAAAGTTAAGGCACACAGAACTATCGCTTGGATTCATACAGACTATTCTTTTTTTGAAATAGATACTGAAGTGGAGACAGCTATGTGGAATGACTATGATTATATTGCTTCCATTTCGGATGAATGCTCGACAGCTTTTAAAATGACTTTTCCAAAACTTGAAAATAAAATAGTTTTAATTGAAAATATTTTATCTGAAGATTTTGTGAATACAGGGGCAAAAATTAAGGATGTAATTGTAGAACTTTCTGTAAAAGATGGAGTCACATCCCTTTGTTCCGTTGGTCGATTTTCACACCCGAAAAATTTTGATAACGTGCCTAAAATTACGCGGTTATTGAAAGAATCAGGTTGTCAAGTAAAATGGTTTCTGATTGGTTATGGAGGTGACGAGCAGTTAGTTCGTAATAAGATTAAGGAGAATGGTGTGGAAGAAGATGTTATTATTTTAGGCAAAAAAGATAATCCATATCCTTATATGGCAGCTTGCAATATTTATGCCCAGCCTTCCCGCTATGAAGGCAAAGCAGTAGCCGTCCGCGAGGCCCAGATTCTTGGTAAACCCGTAGTGATAACTGCCTTTCCCACCTCCAAAAGTCAGTTGCAGGATGGTGTCGATGGCATCATCGTAGGGATGGATAGTCAAGCTTGTGCGGAGGGAATTAAGAATCTTATCAACGATAAAAACTTGCAGGAAAAATTGATACTTAACTGCCAAAATAGGAATTATGGGAATAAAAGTGAAATTGATAAATTGATGAACCTTATCTAAAGTTTTTTATGTTCGATTGGATTCCTTTAGAATATTATACTAGCATTTACTATCATGTCTTATTATTGATAGCAATGCTAGTTGTTTTACATTCAATGGTATATGATGTTCGTGATAGGGGTAGTCTAATGTTTTTCGAGATATTGGGTGGTATTATATTAATACTAACAATTTTTTATATGGGCTTGAGACCCGTGAGTGAGAGGTATTTTGTAGATATGGCAACATATGATACAGCATACAAAGCACTACAGAATGGGGGAAAAGTAAATATTCAAAAGGATTATGTATTTAACTATTTTATGTGGTTATGCGCAAAAGTAATGTCTTCTCAAGGATTTTTCCTCTTGGTAGATGTACTATATATTCTTCCTTGTTATTGGTTTAGTAAACTTTATTTTAAGAAGTACTGGTTTTTTAGTTTTTTTATGTTTATAGGATCTTTTTCCTTTTGGGCGTATGGTACAAATGGTATTAGGAATGGTCTCGCAACGTCTTTGTTTATATTGGGGTTATGTTTTTTTAATAAAAATAAGTTGCTGATGTATGCTTGTTTAATTTTATCATACTTTACACATAGTTCATTAGTTATAACAATCGCAGCTTTGGTGGTAGCAAGTTTCTACAGAAATCCGAAATTGTATCTCTATATTTGGCTGGCAAGTATTCCGTTGTCTTTGGTTGCTGGGGGATTTTGGGAATCTTTATTTAGTAGTTTGGGATTTGAAGATCGAACTTCTGGGTATTTGGTTAATAATGAAGAAACACTTCAGCAATTTTCTCAGACTGGATTTAGATGGGACTTCGTGCTGTATAGTGCTTCTGGAATCTTTGCGGGATATTATTTTATCTTTAAAAAGAATGTTTCAGACAAATTTTACATAAACCTTTTTGGAATTTACGCAATTGCCAATGCATTCTGGATTTTAGTTATTCGTGCAGCTTTTAGTAACAGGTTTGCTTATTTATCGTGGTTTTTACTGGCTGCAATTATTTCTTATCCTATGTTTCGCTACAAGCTATGGAAAGATCAATATAAAGTTTTCGGAATAATTATATTGGCTTATTATTTATTTACTTACCTAATGTTTTTAAAATGACTTTCAAACAGAAAACAAAAAATTCTCCACAGATAGTGATTGATCCAAGGTTTAGAATGAGTTACGCTTCATTCTACATCAAAGGTTTAATGGATTCTTATGGAAGAGAGAATATTTCATACAATTTACTGCCGGACTATTTATATAATGATACAACGGATTACAGAAAGGGTTTTGTGTTTTTAATAGGTAATGAAAAGGTTTATATTGATTTTGATGATCCTAGTAATATCTCAAAAATCCATTATGACTGGTGTGATATTTATGGAAAGGTTAACTGTCTTGAATCTGACTTAACACAATTGAACAAATTGAAAGCTATAGGTCCATCCTTTGGTATCAATATTTTGGATTTCCATTTTGTTAAAGTTTTATGGAAACTTTTTTGGACTTTAAATAAGCCTGTTAGATTTTTTAATTATTTAAAAGACTACTTGTTTTTAATTGCTAGAAGAAAATCACTGCAGACGTATTTAGATTCAAAATCAGAAGATGACTATGTATTCAGTATATCCACATTATGGTATGATAGCCTAACCGCTAAAACAACAAATAAATTAAGAGGAAATTTTTTACAAATTTGTAAAAGTATTTTTAAGGAGGCTGATGGGGGCTTTTTTTACATTGACAATGAAGTTGTATTGAAAGAATTTCCTCAATATAAAGATTACAAGATTATTTATAAAGAGTTCATCCATAAAAATAGAATATCTTCTGAAACATATATTAATAAAACGAAAAAATCTTGTTTAGTTTTTAATACCCCCTCTGTAGAAGGGTGTCTGGGATGGAAGTTAGGTGAATATTTTGCGATGGGTAAAGCAATTGTAAGTACGAAATTAAATCACGCCTTACCAAAAAACATTGATGATGAAATTATTTTCATAAATGATGAAACAGAAATGTATCACTCAGTGTTAAATATTAAAAATGACGGTTTGCTTAGAAAAAAAATGGAGTTAAAAACTAGACAATATTTTGAGGATTATTTGAGCCCGTCTGCTGTTATAAAAAATTTAATTTCTTAAAAACAAAGTGATATAAATACTAAGATATTTATAACTTATTTTGAAATTATGATATGTAAATTATTTCTAAATTTTGAATTGATTTGTCAGATATGAATATAAGTTTTATCATACCCGTTTACAACGTAGAAAAATACGTGTCAAAAGCAATCTTGTCTATCATTGATAATGATTGGCAGGATTATATTTATGAAATAGTTCTTGTTGATGATGAATCGCCTGATAATAGTGTTGACGTTATAAATGCATTAATATCCCAATATCCAAATCATAATATCAAACTGATAAGCCAAATAAACAAAGGTTTGGGTGGTGCAAGGAATACGGGTTTATTATATGCTAAAGGAGAATATGTGTTTTTTTTGGATTCTGATGATTATCTTGTCAATAATATTTTTCCTGAATTTATAAAATATATGACCATTAATAACCTTGAATTGCTAGAGTTTGCGGCATTAAAGGTTGATGAGAATGACACAGTTTTAGATAAAATATTTTTAAATGATTCTGATGGGAAAATTCTTTCTGGAGAAGAATATATTAGTCAAATATCGTTTACAAATTCTGTCTGTAATAAGATTTATAAGAGACAATTATTAATTGATTACAGAATTAATTTTATTGAGAGAGTATATATAGAAGATGCTCCATTTAATACAGAAGTATTTTCAAAGATATTAAGGGTTGTAGCATTAAATAAAGTTGGCGTTGCTTACCTTCAGAATCCAGAATCAATAACCAGAACAGAAAGATCAGGTAAACGGTTGGTAAAATTTATTAATGATTCGATAGTTATTATAAAAAGAATCAGGGATTTAGAAGAACAATATATTTCAAAAGCAGGCAAAGAGAAAGTTGGAGACAAAGCTGCCTTTCTAACGGCAAATACACTTTGGATGCTAGTCTTTGGCAGGGGGATAAAAGTATCGGATAAAAAAGATATGCTTATAAATATTAGAAAGGCAGCGCTTTTTCCATATTTTCATACTACAGGTTCAATACCAAGAGATATTTTTCTTTTTATTCTAAATATTCTTGGCAGTCTTAGAATTCTCTGAATTTCATTTTAGCATCAGAAAATAAAGCCAAACCAAAGAATTGTAATAGTTATAAAGAGAAAGACATTTAACTTAAAATGATTTTAGGACAAATGTCATTCAATAATTTGACGTGATGATTTAACTGGCAGACAATTAGTTCCACTCTTACTGCAAATCATCCAAACGCCTGCCAAACGCCAGCAAAATAAGCTCCACATAAAGAATGGGTTTGAGAAGTAGATGCTGCCCTCTAGTTTCAGATACTACAGATGCTTTTTATTGCGATAATTGTGCATCGTTCAGACGCTGACGCCCAGCACACCTGCAACTAATTACTCTTGCAGAATATGATTTTTTTCAAAAGGAAGTTCCAAGATCCTCATCAGGTCAGTCATTTTTTTGAGCTCAAGATACCATTCCAGTATTTGACTCTCACGTAGTGTGAAAATTTTTTCATCATTTGTTTTTTATAAAATTAAAAATTCTAATTCTACAAAAAATACGGTTTTCCGTAAATTCAGATAATTAATCCATTTAATTTACAAACCGCCAATACCAAACGCCGAACCACAATATGTACAAAACGATGCAATCCATCAACAAGCCCAAATGAATTTAGGCGAGGCCAAAAGATTTTCTAAACCTATAGAAATTCTATACAAACCTATAACAAAGCCTATAAAACCCTAATCAAAGCCTATATAAAACCTATATAAGCACAAGACAATTCAACAGTTCATATAGCAAAAGGAAAATATCTGAAAATAATGGAAAACTAAAATAGAGTTTCGAACCAAATCTCGACTTTTGAATCAATAACCCTAAAAAAAATTAACTATGGAAAATTAAATGATTCATTGTAGAAACATCCACGGCAACTGTGGATGTTTTTTTATCTGAGTAAAAACAGGAAGGATGCCTTAGATATAAGCTAATAGAACTTACATTAATTTCGAGTTGAGCCAATATGGGATGTTGGGCTAAATGATAACTAATACAGTACAAACTGTAAAAACAATTCAAAAACAATATCTTTGAGCTTTATTTAAAGGATTATGAAAAAACTTTTCCGGATTTCTACGGTTCCGATGTCACTCAATATTCTGCTGAAAGGACAACTTAGGTTTCTCGACCGGTATTTTGATGTCACAGCAATTTCCGGGTCAGGACACGACCTCGATGAAGTAAAGGAAAGGGAAGGAGTTAAAGTGCATCCCATTGAAATCCAACGACAGATTTCTCCCTTCAAAGATTTAATTTCATTAATAAAGCTTTATCGTTATTTCAGTACAGAAAAACCGGATATCATTCACTCTATTACGCCAAAAGCAGGTTTATTGTCTATGGTGGCGGGAAAATTGGCGGGCGTACCCATCAGGATTCATACTTTTACAGGATTGGTATTTCCTTATAAAGAAGGATTCTTCCAAAAAATTCTGATTCTGATGGACAAATTGCTTTGCAGCTGTGCCACTAATATCTACCCCGAAGGCAAAGGGGTAAAAGATGATCTCAAAAAGTTTAAAATAACAGATAAGCCTTTAACCATCATTGGCAACGGTAACGTAAATGGTATAGATGTCAATCACTTCTCTTCGGTTTTATTTTCAGAGGAAGCAAAGCTTAATTTGAAAAATAAATTATCTATTTCTAACGATGATTTTGTCTTCGTCTTTGTAGGCAGATTGGTCAAAGATAAAGGAATTAATGAACTGATCTCGGCTTTTAAAAAGTTGAGTATCCAAAATGTAAAACTTCTATTAGTTGGTCCATACGAATCGGATTTAGATCCTTTAGAGGAGTCCACATTGTCTGAAATCAATCATAATAAAAATATTATCACATTAGGTTTCCAAAAAGATGTTAGGTCATATTTTGCGATTAGCGATGCACTGGTATTTCCGAGTTATAGAGAAGGCTTCCCGAACGTGGTCTTACAGGCTTTAGCAATGGGTTTACCAGCCATAGTATCTGATATAAATGGATGTAACGAGATTATTACACATCAGGAAAACGGAATCATTGTTCCGCCCAAAAGTGAAAGTTCTATTCTGGAAGCCATTCTTTTATTACTTGACCAAATATTTTATAATAAACTTCAGTCGAATGCGAGAGCAAGTATTATGAAATATAAGCAAGAACATATTTGGGAATTATTAAAGGAAAATTATGAAGAGCTTTTAATTTCTAAAAATTTAACTTTTTAATTCATTTTGGTTTTTATTAAATTAACGTATTGTTTAGTAATATTTTCTTCTATTTTTCATAATTCAACTAAAAAAATAATTATATAAATTTTATTTAATTAAAAATCAAAGCCAATCTGGATAAGATTGGCTTTTGTTTTTGACGAAAATCAAATCAGTGATTATAATCATATTTTAACATTTAAAAACTATAAGTAGCGCAATGGCACAGCCTTTGTAAATTTTGAGAAATATAATTATAAACAAAAAATTTAACAATATGAAAAAATTACTATTTGGAGCATTCGTGATTGGAGCAGGATTATTTTCTACAGCCAATGCACAGATACAAGAAGGAAACTGGATGGTAGGAAGCAGCTTGGTAACAAGTAATTTTGGTCTGAATACCGGAGCTGGTTATGATTTCTCTATTCAGCCAAAAGCAGCTTATTTTATTAAGGATAATGTTGCACTTGGGGGTTATGTGAATTTAGGATTCGCCAAACCGGGTAAAGGCGAAGCTACACAATTCAATTATGCTGTTGGCGCTTTAGGAAGATATTTCTTATCTCCAAACGAGCAAGGTGTTGATAATCTATTAAATCACGGACGTTGGTTCTTCGAAGGTAATGTAGGAATAGGAGGAACTTCTGTAGAAAACGGAATTTCGACTAATGGTCTTGACTTTGGAGTTGGTCCTGGTTATTCTTACTTCATCACCCCAAATATTGGAGTAGAAGGTTTAGTAAAATATAATGGAGTAACTGGATTCGGTAATGAAGGTCTGACTTCTAAAATTACTTTCAATGTAGGTTTCAGTATTTATTTACCTTCAGGACAAGCAAAAAGACTTGCTAACGAAGCAAAATAAAGTTATTACCTTTAAAATATATTAAACCGGCACTTGTCGGTTTTTTGTCTTAAATTACATCTTAATATGGAATATTTTCACACCGTTTACGCTGTTTTACAAAGATGGTACATCAGTCTTGCAGAACTCACACCTAGGTTAATTGTAGGAATTGTAGTCTTTTTATTTTTCCTGATGACCAGTACTTATCTCAGTAAATGGTCGGTTAAACTGTTTCACAAATTTTTTCCAAAAACAAAGAATGAGTCTGTAGTTACTCTTATATCGATATTCAAATTTCTGATTATTCTGATGGGAACTTTTATCGCATTAGAAATAATGGGATTCAGCGGATTTTTTATGAAATTCCTCGGAAGTTTGGGAGTTGCCGGGGTTATTGCTGGTGTCGCACTTAAAGATTTGGTGTCGAGCATATTCTCCGGAATGCTGGTTAGTGTTGATAAGGCTTTTAAAATTGGAGATTATGTAACGATTGGAGGTAATTCCGGAACCGTTCAGGATATTGGATTATTGACCACAAAACTGATTACCGATGATGGTAAAAAGGTTTATATTCCAAATCAAGTGATTTTTAATACGCCTTTTTTTAATATCACCGCATCACCACAACGCAGAATTATTTTCAATTTAGAAATTCCTGTTGGTGAAGATATTGACAAAGCAAAAAATGTGATTTTAGATACAATCAAGACATTGGAACACGTTGATAAAGTTGATACGTCGGACGTTCTTTTAACTGATGTAAAGCAAGGTGTCTTTACATTACAAGTGAAATTCTGGTTAGAAATTGGAAGTGATTTTGGAAAATTAAAAAGCATTGCCATCATCAAAATCAATGAAGCCTTAATGAAAGCGGGTGTAAATCTAGTAACGCCAACAAGTATCAATATTACCAATGTAGATCAACTTCCACAAGAAAATAAAAGCGATTTAAATTAATTTTAAATCTCAACCATAAAAAAGAAACCCGACTCATTACTGAATCGGGTTTTCTGTTTATTTTAAGATCTCAGCTTAAGCCAAAACTTCTTTTACTTTGTTGGCTGCTTCTTCCAACGTGATTGCAGAGTGGATTGGCAATCCAGCTTCGTCAATCAGTTTTTTAGCTTCTACAGCGTTGGTTCCCTGCAATCTTACGATCAATGGAACCGGAAGGCTTCCCATGGCGTGGTAAGCGTCTACAACACCTTGTGCAACTCTGTCGCATCTTACGATCCCTCCGAAGATGTTGATCAAGATTGCTTTTACGTTCGGATCTCTCAAGATGATTCCGAAAGCAGTCTGTACTCTCGCCGCATCAGCAGTTCCACCAACGTCCAGGAAGTTAGCAGGATTTCCACCAGATAATTTGATGATATCCATAGTTGCCATTGCAAGACCAGCGCCGTTTACCATACAAGCAACGTTTCCGTCTAACTTCACGAAGTTAAGGCCAGCTTCGCCAGCTTCAACATCCAATGGATCTTCTTCTCTTGTATCTCTCAACTCAGCAAGATCTTTGTGACGGAACAATGAGTTACC